>Ga0325410_1004821_pt1 | contig 15027 bp, 11 predicted proteins | sample PopdelMetagenome_16_FD_206182 | JGI IMG/M metagenome (GOLD analysis project Ga0325410, IMG submission 206182) | Populus deltoides microbial communities from Bellville, Georgia, United States - Xylem-PdIQD-R3 | ecosystem: Host-associated > Plants > Phyllosphere > Stem > Wood/Secondary xylem... | reverse complement strand
ACACACACATATTGAATAATAAATTGTATCTATTTTTTTAACCTCATGAATAATAAATAAAATATGAATATTATAAAAACTAATAATTGCGTGGAATCTGGGTTTTGACTGTAAAAAGGTCCTAGGCTGGAAGGTCTTTTTCCCAAGGGGGCTTGTGTTGGAGCTAAGAGTTGGATTATATTCATCAAAATGCAGAGCTTGTAATGGGCCAAGCTTGACTCATTGATTATCAAGTGGAGCATGGGAGAAATTGACCGCAGAGGGATGTACTGAAGAGCTCGGTAAGCTGCTTGGCAGTCGGCATTTATTTCCGGAAAATTTGCAAGGAAGACGACTACCTTGTTCTTACATCAATTGGCTTTTTAGAAAGAAGTAACTACCAACAAATATAAAGAATTTAACTGGGGATGGTAAATAAAAAATAATTCTGCCCTACGCTTTTCTTCTTTCGTTTCATTTACATGTAAACTCTATGAATCTTTAGAAAAAAGGGCCAGAAAAATAGATTTAATTATTTTTCGATGTGAGGTTCAATAGTGTTTGGTTTGAAAAAAATTTGTTTTTATAATTGAAATTGTTTTTTAAAGTATTTTTAATTTTTTTTATGGTTTTAACATATTGATATAAAAAATAAACTATTTTTAATTAAAAAATACTTTTAAAAAACACAATACACAGGGTTACTAAATACTCTCTAAATAATAAGAATCATCTAATTTAATTGGATAGATTTTAAATTTTACCTTTGAAACAATTTTATTGGTATTTCTTTTACGACAATGGGGGCTCAAATTAGCTTGAGATCTCCAAGGTTCAAACCGAAGGACACCCTCGATGTCCTGGAGAATTTTGCTAGCAACGCCATATTTATTTTTAATGTTTTCCAATCAAATAGTTCAAAGTTGAAAATATTATTCTGTTCATCCACTTATTAAATAATAATTCCTGAGAGCTTGATTGACGTGATATGTAAATTGATTTATCCACTGAATTTTGAAAGAATATATCAAGTAGATGTCTTATTTGAGATCTATTTGAAGATAAATTTAACCTAAGCAAGTGAAAGTCGAGAGAAAACAATGATTGTTTAAAGGAAATCTGTTGACTAGTAAATAATGAAAACTAACAGTAATCACCTTAATTTTCATATTCAACTATTATTAACATTTTAACTCATAGGTTTGGAACCCGGCGGGTTAACTCGGGATTCGATCGATCTGGGATTGGAACCTGACTGATAAAAAATAGGAAAAGTTATGACCCGGCCGATCCAGCGGGTTGACCCGGTAAAACCCGATTACAACCCGTTGACTTTTTTGTTTTACTAAAGTGATGCCGTTTTGAATTTTTTTAAAATAGAGATTGATCCGGCCGACCCAGTCAAACCTGGAATCCGAGCCTTGGACCGGGACAGGTTTAAAATTATATTTTAACTAGATAACTATTATTTCTTAAATTTTACTTGATAAAAAACACAAAAAAATAAAAGATGAAATCTATAAACTACTAAAAGTAAAAAAAAAGAAAACATTTTTATCTAGAATTTCTTTATTCTAAATATATTTTTTAATAAATTTTAAAAAATAATTAATAAAACATCTCTAATTATTCATTAAATACCATAAAATTTATGCAGTTGATTGCCATGCATGCAATACAGAGACAAAGGCAAATACAAACGCTAAGCAAATACTCTGAAGGCTCCAAATTCGATCACAAAAACTACTTCAACTTTTCAATTTGAAACAGGAAAAGAGAAAATCCAACATCACCCACATATAATAGATTCAAGCTCCTAAATAGAACTCAAAATCTCTGTGTTCATCTCCTCCTCCACATAAATAAATAAATAAATAAATAAAATCCCTGACCCAGAGTGTAAAACCAAAAAGATTTACACTTTACTGTATCGCCTTACCTTACCTTACATATACTCCCCTAATTATCTTTTTTCCCTCCCTTCCATTTCGGCCTCTCTCTCTCTTTCCTTCTCTCTCTAGCTCTAATCATATAGAGAATCAATGGCCGCTTCTCAAGGAAGTCTCCTCCTGCAAAAGCAGCTGAGAAGTTAATAACCCAACCCCTATTTCTAGCTTTTTTAGGTTTTTTCTGTTTTTTTTTTTTACTGATTTGACGGTTGATTTTTTCTTGTTGATTGATTTTGTAGATCTATGCAAGAATCCAGTTGATGGATTCTCTGCTGGTTTGATTGATGAAAATAACGTGTTTGAATGGAACGTTACAATCATAGGACCCCCTGATACCTTATAGTGAGTATTCATCAATTCAATAAGTTTTTTTTTTTTTTTTAGAAATTCCAGGGCTATACAGCTTTTTTTTATTTTAATATTTCGTGTTTTTTAAATATTGTTGCCTTTTGGCTTGAATTTGGTTTAGGGTTTTAATTAATCATCTGGTTCTGATGATGCTAGTAGAATCACCTTTTATGTCTGGATATTTGCTTCTGTTTTATTTGATTTCCATTCATGATTTTTGGATTTCTTTTTGTGAAGTTTACTTAAAGTTGGTGTTAATGTCTTTAGCGTTTCGTTTAGCTGTTATTGAGCCCATCAGATTTTCTTTATTCGATTGGATTGCCACCTGAGCGTAATTAAGCCATGAATGCGTTCTGTTTTTTTATTGATTTCGAGCCTTCTGTGCTTTGTTTCATTCCAGTGCTTTCTGGTAACCTGACAAGGCTGATACAATTACATATACGTCAACTCGTTTTTGGAACTAAGGCCTGGTTGAATTGAGTTTTATTTTGTTTTTTAGAATTATATCCAGAGCTTTTAGGAGCATTCGATTTATTGCATTATTAGTGGACAATTAGGTGGGATTATGTTGTTTGTTAACAACAACTTGTACTCTGCTCACAGTGAAGGGGGGTTCTTCAATGCCACCATGAGCTTTCCACAGAATTATCCAGTGAGTCCTCCAACTGTCAGGTTTACCTCAGAGGTGTGGCATCCGAATGGTGGGTGATTTTTCTTTTTTCATACTTGTGTGTGCGCACTTTCCTGCATCCATGCACATTGAAATCCAAAACTACTAAAGCGTTGCTGTCTCCGAACTACAGTTTATGCCAATGGAAAAGTTTGCATATCAATTCTTCACCCACCTGGTGATGACCCAAATGGCTATGAGCTTGCTACGGAGCGCTGGAGTCCAGTTCATACAGTATGTGGTTTGATGTCTTACAGTTGCTGCATCTATTGTATTCCTTGCAGTTTTTATAAAAACGATGCTTATTTTTTCCAACCTTTTCTTCATCGTATTACCCATAGGGTGGAAGTTCAGTTCATAATTGTTTTTTTCCCCCTTAGTTTGTGTTGAATGTGAACACTAAGAGCTGCGTAGTGGAGATGTCCTTTTGTATTCATGATATTCATGAGATAAGCTGTTCTCCACTCCCTTGGAAGGCTTCCATTGTCTGGACAAGCAATTTATAACTTACTGTTCTGAATGATGAATGCCTGAGGAAACATGGATATAGAAAATCGGAGCTCTTTGCACTTTTGCATGATTTTGATTTGTGGCAAGAACATGTGATGGTTGTTTGCATTGGAGATGCATCTCAGAAATCAGCATCTATAAGAACAGAAAATTGAGATGACTGCTAGACTTAAAAGCAGCTCAGCTATGAGGGGCTGAATTCTAGCTAAGATTATGTGCTTGCATTTTTGGCATGGGACAACTATAGGTTACAAGAGGTTGCTCTGGCTGGGGTTGCTTAATTTTTTTTAGCCTATGGAACATGGGACACTGGACTGGCTGATTTAGAAAAGATCAAATATAATAATTTGAGTTTAAAAGGTCGTGCGTGTAGAGGTCAGTTAGGCTGGGGTTGCTTAGTATTGGTTAGCCTATCGAACATATGACACTGGAGTGGCTGATTTAGGAAAGATTAAAATTTGTAATTTGAGTTTAAAAGATCATGTAGGTGATGGGGGGTTTTAAATTTTGTGACTCAAAGTTTACTTTCTCCATTCTTCACTTTCGGGAGAAGCCAGCAAAGGTGGTAGTATCAGTAAACAATATGACCCTGGATTTAAACTCGAGCAGAGCGGGGGAATCATTTTGTCTTCAACGATAGTGAATACAACTTGTTAACATTATGAGAACTTTTGTTGAAAAGATTTAACATATTTCACTTGCCAAAGGAAAATATCAACTGATGTATTCCGAATGCAAAGAACTAGAGGCACAACATGTAATTATATTGAGTTGATTGCCAAATAGCTCCATGTGTTTCACCTTACAACTCAGCACTGCATAACACAGTTCAGAGGCCAGATTGCCTCTAAATACTCTACTTGGTGTTGAGCTTTATTTTTTGTTTGGTTGAGAGTTTATCTTCTTTTTTTCCCTTAACCTGTCGTATTTACTGTCCTGGTTTGTGCAGGTTGAGAGCATTGTTTTAAGCATCATATCAATGCTTTCTAGTCCAAATGACGAATCCCCTGCAAATGTTGATGCTGCGGTATGTGTATAATCATTTATATAATTTATTTTATCATAAACATGAACATGCAACTATTATTCGTGCTGTGGTATGTGTATAATCTTTTATATCATTTATTTTGTCATAAACATAAGCATGCAACTATTATTCATACCATTTTTTTTTACTGAGAAAATTTTAAGTTTGAAATAAACACAAAAATATTGTTCTTACAAGAAGATTTTTCAAAATCACCAGTGCATTCCAGTTTGTTAATGTTGCCATGCATAATCAGTTTGATACATTTTTGGAATTATGCTTCACTTTGCTGTAATTAGCACACTTTATCTGCATTATTACACATCTTATCGTATTCTGTATCAGCAACAGCAATATGGGCAGCATTTTATTGTTTGTTGAGCGTATATAAGGATCGTACTATAGTTTTTTTCCTAGTAATTCTGTTCAATGCTCTGCAGCATTTTAACATTTTCTTGATTGAACACCTTCAGAAACAATGGAGAGAGAATAGAGACGAGTTCAAGAAGAAAGTAAGCCGATGCGTGAGAAAGTCACAAGAAATGATGTGACCCAGTGTTGCTGCGGTGCTTATGGTATCTGTAGTCAAGAGAAGCAGCAATGAACTTTGTAGAATTCCTTACACCTTTTGTTTTCAATCCATTATAACCTTAGCTTTTTGTGCACATGTTTTGAGTGACAATTATCAGTCTTAGATATTAATATTTTGGTTTAAACTTGACTGTTCTGGAACTTGCACGAACCTGTTTTGTTTCCCTGTCTTGGATGGTTTGATTTTCGTGATCTTGAAATCAATTAAAATTACGTCTTTCCCTTTTCATTTGTTCAACCACTCATCTAAATGATTTTCTTTTACATTAAAACTCGAAAAACATAAAAGAATATCAATTTAATATTTTGTTTCTCACGTCAAAATGATCTCTTTTCCAGATTTTATTTATTTATTTACACGTTAAAACTATATAAAAAATTATCAATTTAATATTTTTTCAGTATTTTTAAAAATTACTTGAAAATAAAAATTACCTAAATCCACGTTTGTATTATTTGGTAAATCTCAAGACACCTGGTTTTAATTTTTTGAAGTGTGAAGCATGTATCCACGTTTGAATGCTGATTTCTTGATATATATATATATATATATATATATTAGGGGTGAGCAAAAAAACCAATAAATCGATTTAACTGAGAAAACCGACCAAAAATTAACTGAAAAAACCGAATCGAGAAAAAAAACCGATTAGAATTTTTAGAAAAACTTCCGGTTCGGTTTGGTTTTCGGTTTTGTACTATTGAGATCGGTAAACCCAAACCGAACTGAACCGGTTTTAATAAAAAAATTCTATAAATAGAAAAAAATCTTTGCCTCATGCCCAGTAACCTAACCCTAGCAGTGCGGCCGCCCCCTCTCTTTCTCTCAAACACCAGATACACGCTCAGCTGAAATCCTAACCCTAGCATCCTTGATCGCCGCCTCTCCCTAGACTCTCAAACACCAGAGACACGCCAAGTATCAGCTGAAATCCTAACACTAGCACCGGCGGCCGCCCCTTCTCCTTAGAGTCTTAGACTCTTAAACATAAACAACCAGAGAAACACCAAGCATCAGCTGAAATTTGAAAGTTGAAACCAATCAAGCCTCTCAAGTCTCAACAATAGATCAACGTGTTTCAGAACGGCAGAACCTATCTAGTTGGCCTTTCCTCTTCATCTATACAAGATCATAGACACATGATACTTCTCTGAATCTCTATAACATTTCACATATGCATTCTGTCAACATTCTCTCATTGTCATTTTTTTCAACCCCTTCATAATTGATTAATGACCTTGCTGAATTTCTTTTGGCAATTTTATTTTTATTTTATGGTTGCAGACAAGATGTTGGATCTAAAAGACTAAAACACACTGTACTACTATAGATTCAAGAAGAAAGTTTGATTTTATAGCAGTAAGTTTTAATTATGTTTTTCCTTTTTAATTAATTAATTAGTCTATCCTCTATTATATTTATTGTATTTGCCTTTCAATGCAGAAATCAAAGACACAGTTGTTGTTTTGAATGCTCAAAAATCCATATCTAAGGTAACCATTTGTAGTTTTTTATTGGGTTTTTATTTTACTGTATTGCTTGCGTAAATGTTTGTGATTGCTTTAATTGAGTTTTTATTCTTGAGCAATTAAAGGAATGTATATATCTTGATCTAGTGCTTGCAGCATTGCAAATTACTTAGTCAGAATTGCAAATTAATTATTTTCTGTTTCTTCAAATTAGTCAGATTGACAACAACAATATGAGGAAGTGCAGAATATGTAAAACTGTTTTCCAAACCAAGTATGCAAAATTGAAAACCCATGTTTGTGCTTTATTTTAATTGATAATTGAAAACCCATGTTTGAGCACTGAAAGGAATGTATATATCTTGATTTAGTGCTTGCGGTATTGCAAATTATTTAGTCAGAATTGCAATTATTTTTTGTTTCTTCAAATTAGACAGATTGACAACAACAATAGGATAAGTTTAATTGATAATTGAAAACCCATGTTTGTGCTTTATTTTCGTTGATAATTATGGAAATAAGAGATTCCTTATCTGTATTTTGATTTACAGTGTACTTGTTGCTGGAAAATCATATTGATTTTATTCTTTATATGAAAAATTGTTTCTGCTTCTATTTGGATTTTTGTTTCCCTGTTCAACTTTCTATTTTCATTCTATTGCTTAGAATTTCTTTTGAAAATTACCCAAATTTGATGTGGAATATTTTTATTTTTTTACCTTCTAATTTAATTTATCAAGTTATAATTTTATATTTTTAATTTCAGGTTTTGATGGCAACAATTGGACGATTGGAGTGTTTTATGATAATGTTATTTGTTGTTTTTGTTAAGTCCTTTGAAGACAATGCTTTGTAATTTGTATTTGAACTTATTGGTATGTGTTATTTAAACTTATCTGCAGCAGGAGTCCTGCTCGCCCAAACGAAACAAATAAAAAATTATTAGGAAAGCAATAAATGAATATTCAGTTGCAAAAAACAACTCAAAAAAAATGATTTGGTTAAGAATCTTATAAGAAAAGTAGACAATATTATCATTAATTACAAGCCCATCAAAAATTTAATTAAAAACCCATTACAAACAGCCCAAAATATATTATAGGTTTTCTCGGTTTTTTTCATAAAAACCGAACCAAACCGAACCGAAACTAGTCGATTTGACTCGGTTTTGGTTGCTTTTTTTAAAAAAAAATTCGGTTTAGTTGGTTTTTATAGGTAAAAACTGAACCGAACCGAACCGAAAATGATCACCCCTAATATATATAATTTGTTGAAATTGAAGACATGAAATTACTGAGCATTCGTTATTCCTTTCAAGTTTATGTTGGGCAGGCTATATTTTTACGTTGTAATGTCATAAATATTCCACTTTTAAGTTTATAATTTCAAATTTCCCTATAGTTTTACGAGACTATAACGTAAAAATATGTTTTTAGAAACCAATTTTACCCTTCCTGTTAAATTACCAACAAAAAATTGATTCCTTTTCATATAATTATCTTATCTCTCTTCCCCCCATTAGATCCCCAGACATGTAAAAAAACACACTTAAAATCCCAATTAACCATGAGTTCTACTAAATTCAGAACGTACGGGATTTTGATTGTAGGGTCAACACTGAAACTTCTGAACACTAGAAGAGTGGGTTTGTAGATTTTAAATATACAAGGGTGGAAATGGAAAATTGGTGACTTTGCAAGGACTAAGATGAAGTTCACGCCTCCTTACCAATAAATATGAACCACGACAAGCATCCCTGGCTCTCTCGAGTCTCAAAGTTCCTACACTCCGGCGAACGTTACTCGGGCTTAGCGTCAGATTTCAGCACTGTCTTCCTCAAATATATATCTGCTAAAACCTCCCACGCATCCCACTTCTCCTCGTCATCCTCCTTAACTAAGCTTCCCTCTTTCACGTTCTGAGGTTTAAGTTTGCGACCTTATTTTGAAGAAGCCTTATTGGATAATTTGTTAAATACCCACTTCTATTTTAATGGTCGGTCGAGATATTGTCGATTGTTTTTGTTGTTTGGAGTTTTTTGGCTGTTGAATAAAGTGAATAGTAAATGTGCTCTTAGAGAAACCAAGACCCATTACCAAACACCAAAAACCCATTCCCCTTACATAGTTTCTACAAACATTGCAATGACCACACGTGCCAAATATTGACCTACTAGGCATTGCTCTCTTCCTGTTCGATAAAATGCCAGTACGTCCTGTTATTTCGTGGAACACTACGATTTTGAGCTATTCAAATTGGGGCAAGCTCGATGGTGTCTTTCCTTACTTTCGGTAAATCAAACCCAGTGAGACTACATTTTGTACTGTATCAAGTGTTTGTGCTCATGTGGGGTCTGTTTATGGAAACCAGGTTCACTGTCTTGTTTTGAAATCTGGTCTAAGAGTTTTGAGCATGTTGGGTATGCTTTGTTGAATTTTTATGCAATTAGTTCAGTAATTGAGATGCTGAGTTGGATGACATGAGAATGTGGACACTTTTAAGTTTAAACTGAATACAGAAGCTAAAGACTTGCTCCCAAGACTTCTGTTTTGAATTTAAAAACAGCAGGAGTCTGGTTGGGGTATGATTTTTTGTTTAGTACCGGGGAACTAGGTGCTGCTCTATACCCGTTTTTCTTTGTCTCCAATATTGAATTTAGATGCTATGAACCTTTCACTACTTGATCCATACACATGCTCTTCAGAACATTTTTGGCACGCATTTAAAATTGGGATTGGAAATCCATACTAGACTCATTTTATCAGCTCATTTGTTTTTTACTGCATATACATGCCGATCATGGTTAGTGGCTGGTTTGGCTTCATGCAACAAGCTCAACGTAAACAACTGACCAACATGATCCAACCTGCAAGTTGCAATTCTATGTCGAGATAGTTGCTATTGCCCTACATGATAGACCAGTGACCTGGATTATGTGAAAGCGCTTACTGTTGACCTATACTAAATTCCTTCATTGCCACACTGCATTGAAACACCATGGTGGAACTCCAGCACATTTGAGTTTGTTCTTTTACAAACATACAAGGATCCTAAAATACTTTTTTTTTTATATGTAACAACAACAACAACAACAACAACAAATGGCAACACCACCACCTCCTCCACGCACCACCATACTAGCCTTTGAACCTTTGCCATTTGTTGATACACACCATAGTAGCTTACTGGCTTGTGCTGATACACACAATTCAGGAGGGAAAAGGTTCAAAGGCTAGCATGGTGGTGCGTGGAGGAGGTGGTGGTGTTGCCATTTGTTGTTGTTGTTATTATTATTACATATAAATTGATTGTTGTGTTTTGTTTTATCAATATACTACATGGTGTGCTTCTTGTCCATGTAATCTTTTTGGTTGAACTTTGAACTCCTAGCCCTGCACTTTTGTTCCTTTTGTTATAGATTTGAACCCCGCAGCTTCTAACCATTGACTAACGGGCACTTGGTGCTGTCATTTCTCTATCTTCCATGTAAACTAGGCAAGTGATAGGGCTGGAATTAAAAAGTTAGAGATTAAAAACTGGAGGTGTCCAAATTTTTCTTCATTATCATTATTATTAAAGGCCGAGAATTTGCAACAAGGAAACGACATGTGATTTTTGAGCATTGCAATGTATTTGTTGAAGTTAGAGTCGATTTCAAGTAATGATAGTATGTTTTGAAAATAATCCTATATGCTTATGTGATTGCCGAAGTGGAACTGCATTCTTATGCGATGTATGTGATGTTGCTTAATTAATTACATACATTTATCTATGTACACGGGCAGAAGGGCAGGAAGACCACTGACAATACAGAAATTGAGTGAGTGAAAATGAGGATAGTGGGATTGACAGGTGGAATCTCATCGGGAAAGAGTACTGTCTCTAATCTTTTCAAGTCCCATGGTATTCCTGTCGTTGATGCTGATATTGTTGCTCGGGTGGGTACCCCCCCTTGATTCTTTCTTATCTCTTGCTTTTGTTAAATTTGGTAAATTTCACGAATGATTCCTTGTTTTGGATGGAACAATCTGATTATCACATCAAATTCAGACATGACTGCCAAATTTTATAACTTTTCATGGCTGCTTGAAAGAATTATTCCCGATTAAAGCTAATTTGGTTGTGGTTATGGTTATGAATCAAATGGATTGCAGGATGTACTGAGGAAAGGCACTGGTGGATATAAGGGTGTGGTTGCAGTATTTGGAGAGGACATACTGCAAGCTAATGGGGAAGTTGATAGGCCAAAGCTGGGCCAGGTTGTGTTTTCTGACCCCGGGAAGCGTCAACTTCTCAATCGGTACAGTTTAATTAATATTGTGTTTGAGGAATAACAGATGAATTATATTTATAGCATTTGGACCATATGGAAGGGAAAATATACTTATGAAATGAAGTATCTAAAAGAATGGCTGCATTTTAATTTTTAGGTCCTAGACTGGAGTTAATAAATGTTTAATGAAATGACATGGTCTCAAGTCATTCATCTTTTTATGTCTATGCTCCAAGTTATATGGGCTCAACTCGTGCGTGAAAGAATACATTAAATTTCTCAGAGAAAAAGCCCATTCTTTTGGCTAGAGTTGCAGATGTATGATTTGAGGAATCATGCAAATATCATAGTTTGCGTTGGTTTTCTCTTGTCTATAAAATAAAACAAGAACCAAATTCCTTGCCTGGTCTTATCGATGCCATTTCCTTTGAATTGTGAAGTCACACCCGTAAATTTCTATTTCATGTGATTATATGTCCAAGTTAAATCTCAAGCTTTTAATCTCGTCATTTCTTTATATCTGGGATATTATGCCCCCAAAAAAACTTTATTGGCCTTGCCTAAATTTTGCCGAGGCATTCTTGATTGAGATAGTGTTCTGTCAAACAATGTCACAAAAGTTGCACTTTACACGCCTTTTTATGCTTGGCTATTGTATGCTTTCAGGCTTTTGGCTCCTTATATATCCTCTGGCATCTTTTGGGAAATTTTGAGTTTATGGTTGAAGGGGTATAAGGTAATTGTCTTAGACATCCCTTTGCTGTTCGAAGCCAAGATGGATAAGTGGACAAAACCCATTACTGTTGTATGGGTTGACACTGAAACACAGCTTCAGCGACTCATGGCAAGAGACAGAATCAACGAGGAAGATGCCAGGAATAGAATAAACGCGCAGATGTCCCTGGATTTGAAAAGGTCACAGGCTAATATTGTCATCGACAACTCTGGCTCTTTGGAGGACCTGGAGGAACAGTTTCAGAAGGTATTGGTCCAGGTTACCAGGCCTTTGACGTGGACTGAATTCTGGCTTTCAAGACAGGGAGCCTTCTCGGCTCTTGTGTCCACTGTTATTGGAGTAGTTGCTGGAAAAAATGTTCTTAGCAAATTATAGCTGAAAATCTAAACTCCCGTTGCTTAAAACTGCCCCTTGTATTTTATTTATGAAAAAAAAAAGATATGGTAAAATTCGGTAACAATTTCCAGACTATGAAATGTCTTGCCAGGAGTGGAACTAAATGCAATTCCTAGCTTGAATTTCCTGCGGTCGGTCCAAACGTTGTTAAGATGAAGTTAATGGGTTTTGTGCGTGGAAATGGTTTTTGAGAGGGAGGGAAGGAGACCACAGCATCTATCGGAAATAAGACGTCAGATGAGCTTTTTATGGGATAGACATCCGATGAGTCTAATAGCCCGTGTTAACAAGATTTGAAGTTATCTTGCACTCGAGTTCATGAATTGTCCTGCAAGAGGCTAAAACTCTGCGGTGTCCGTAATTATGCCATTTGGCTTCCCACTTTAGCTGTTGAAAGAAATTCGCTCACTGGATTCCGGCCACATGTTAGATTTTCAACGTGCGTTCTTCAAATTAATTATGACTCCCGTGGGCCGTGCTTAACTAATCTCCAAATAATTAGCAAGAATGCGGATTAGCCTCTTCTTCTTCCTTCTTTATTCACACCAGTACATCAGAAAAACATTCCACAGCTACCAACCAAGCTCACCTAACATGTCTCCAAAACTAAATCAATTGCAATATATCCTTTGCTATGCAAGTTACCAAAGCCATGCAGCAGACTACAAATGCATCAAAACCTTAATCAATTGGTCAGGTACCAGAAAGCAAGCGGCCTGCATGCTGTTCAAGCTCGGCGAGTCTCGAAGTCAAAACACACACCCATGGGTATGCAAATAAATTATTAGGTGCCGAGATTTCGCTCTCTCTCAGGAAATAATAATAAAAAAATTCCATCATGCAAATGACCATGACATTTTTCTAACATGTCTCCACAACAAGAGAGCTTTAAACTAATTGAATTTACCAATTCACTACATCCAATTAAAAAACAGCATAATTAATGGATAGTACAACACCCCCCATGAGCTTACCCAAAAATATCTAGCTGACTTGTCCAGACTCCGGAGTCAATTACAAAAACAAAGAAAAATCAAAGTCAATGGCTGTGTGAATATGTAGAACCAGGATGTCTGGAATATTGACTTGATGATTATCAGATGGGAAAATGAGGCAGTGCTTTACTGTTCACGCTTTAACTAAAGAGAGTGGGGAATTATTACAATGTAAATCAATCAGCAAAAGATTAAAAAAAAAAAAAAAGAAGCAGGATTTCGAGACGAAAAGATGTTTGTTCGTGGAAAAGAAGAAGAAGAAAGAGAGAGTTGAAGCAAACTCTCGACTCATCTACCTCTTTTTTATTTATTCCCTTCTCTCTAGTCTGAACAAAATTAGCAAACAAAAACTCTCTCTAATCTCTCCTCAAAACCTGACTGACTCATTATTTTCTTTTAATCTTTTCACTCCTCTTTCTCTCAAAAATCCCATGAAACATTGAAACCCCATGTCATGTCCCGTGACTTTCAACAACTCTCCTCCTCTCAATCTCAACCTTCCACCTCAAAATTCTCCATATCTTCCTTTCACTACTCGATACCTAACGACCCTTTTCACCCGTCTTCTCTCTCACGACTCCTCCCTATTTCTCTGACCGCAGAATAATTACCAGCTGTATCATCAATAATCATGCGGTCTCCACATCCCCACCGTAACGGCGGCGAGACCCAGCAACACTTCCACTCCACCATCTCCTCGCAGAAGCTGAAACGCTTCAACTCACTCATTCTTGTTTTTCGATTCTCTGCCTTTTGTTTCTCTCTTGCCTCTGCTGTTTTCATGCTCACTAACTCTAGAGGATCTGATTCCTTTCATTGGTACAATTTTGACGCTTTCAGGTATATGTACATATTATATCACAGATTTCAAACTACTTTCTCTCTCTATCTTTTTTAAGCTCTTTTCTTTGCTGTAAATTCCTGTTTGGTTCATGAGGAGAAAAAAAGTGTAAGAATCAAAAGGGATGTCTCTTCAAATGCTCTAGATTCAGTTTTTTTTTAAAAAAAAAATTACCTATTCCCGCTTTTTGCTTTTTCGTGATTTTTTTAGGAAGTCCAAAATTGTTTGAAAATTCTTTATTTGACCATTTGACCCAACTACACTTCCTCACGATTTTTGCATGTCTGAGAAGAGTAAAATTAATTTTATCAAAATTCTTTCCTAAAATAACTTACAAATGTTGACAGATACGTTTTTGCTGCGAATGCGATCGTCGCCGTTTACTCTCTATTCGAAATGACTGCCGCCGTTTGGGAAATTTCAAGAAACGCCACGCTCTTCCCTGAAATTTGCCAAGTCTGGTTCGATTTCGGCCATGATCAGGTATCGTATTCGTATCCCTCCGTCCGTCCGTTAAAGTATGCATGCGTGTTTTAATCATCTTGGAAGTGAGCAAGAGAGTTTTGATGGTGTGCGCGTGGTGCAGGTGTTTGCGTACCTGTTATTGTCAGCGAACTCAACCGGCACGGAAATGGCTAGGACAATGAAAGACGCGTGTACTGATAACAAGCCGTTCTGTGTGCAGTCAGATATTGCGATTGCTCTGGGTTTTGTCGGGTTTTTGTTTTTGGGTGTTTCGTCTTTGTTTTCGGGTTTTCGGGTGGTTTGTTTTATAATCAACGGCTCTCGTTTTTATGTTTAGATTATTAGTTGATTAAATTAATAGTGTATGAAATTAATTAAGATTGGACAGAGAGGGAATATTTTTTTGTATGCGTGAGACCATTTTTCACGTTTTTACTGTGTGTGATTGAAAAGAATGAATGATGATCGCGATTTGAAAATTAAATATAAATTAAATATTATTTTAATTAAAAATAACTACTATCACAATTCAATCACTAACATCATTTGTTTTTTTTTTTTTTGATATTTGTGTGTTTTTTGGTCATATTTTCATTTAGGTTCGATTTTAGACAATTTATAGTAGCTTAATCTGAATTGAAGCATCTTTAATTTTTTTTATTTTTTTTACACATTGAATTATTGGGAATTAGTGTAACTCGTATTTATTCTCAATTTATTTTATGCCTTTTTTAAAAAACAAATTGAAAAATATTCTTATCTTAATGGATAAAAAAA
>Ga0325410_1004817_pt1 | contig 15032 bp, 9 predicted proteins | sample PopdelMetagenome_16_FD_206182 | JGI IMG/M metagenome (GOLD analysis project Ga0325410, IMG submission 206182) | Populus deltoides microbial communities from Bellville, Georgia, United States - Xylem-PdIQD-R3 | ecosystem: Host-associated > Plants > Phyllosphere > Stem > Wood/Secondary xylem... | reverse complement strand
TTTTTGTTAATTTATATTAACTTATCTCAAGCTCACTCAAGTTTACAAATAACTTTCATATTTGTCATGCTATATATCAAGTTGTCATATTTAGCATTCTCATTCAAGTAAGCTCAAATCCGGTTTTTTTTTTTAATTTTGTTTTTTCATATTTGATTTGTTTGAATTTTAGTTTCATTGCCTTATTGTTTTATCAATATTTTTTTTGCTCAATAAGGTTTATGCCGATTGCATCACCGACTTTTTTCCCCCGGCACACCGCTTAACACAGGACTGTAAATAATCTAGTTCACTCTATATTCTAATGGGGGCAGAAAGCCACCTTTGTACGAAAACAGATTTTCAATGGTATAAAAAACTTCGATTCGTTTCGAGTAGCGGACCAAGTTCATTCGGCTCAATACATTTCCAAATCCCCCAAAGCACAGAACTGGAAAAGGCAGCAAGGGACAAGGCGAGGGAGATCAAAAATAAACATTTAACGATTTGAGACCCTGGAAACCAGGTCAACAACGACACTTTGATTAATACAAACTACCACTACCACTACAAGAACAAGGGGACATAAGTCTGACAATCTGGATAATTTTCAAATCGAAACTGGTTTCTCACTCCCAAGGGCACATCAGGGATGGAAAACTACACGGTGGTTCACAAACGGCCGATCATTACCATTATCAAGGACTATTTGTCAATTTACGATAAAAACTGTGATGAAAATAGACTTCAAATAAACTCGCCTCATAGAACAAAGAACTAAACATAATTCGAAATCAACATACAAGATGTCCAGTACATCTAAAAATCTGATCATTCTATAAGATACGCAACAAAATCCTTCTTAAGAAAAAAACACAGAAATCAAAAGGGGATCCACACTGAACTAAGATCGCCACTCAAGAGGAGGCTTGAGACTTCTTTGACTTGCTGGTCGCTAGCTGGGTCTCAGGCTGCAATACAAGTACACAGAATTAGAAAGGTCCAAAAAACACTAGTATATTAATTAAACCATCTACCAATTAGAAAGAAATGAATTTACCTCTTTCTTAACTGGCTCTTCCTTTTCAGATAGAGTCAACTCAATGTGGCAAGGGCTGGACATGTAAGCTGGAAAGGAAAAAAAAGATTCCTGTGAATACAGATGGAAATGTACTTGTAAGATTAACTAATACGAATCTAATCAAAACAAGCTTACGATTAATTCTTCCATGCGCCCGATAAGTACGACGTCTCTGCTTCTGTGCCTGATTCACCTGGATGTGAGTAATGTAGAGTGCATCCACATCCAAACCCTTGACCTGGAAAAGCAAGTAATGTCAGTAAAATGGCAAGCAGAAGATGATGAGAAAGTGAAGACCAATAAGAAGATAGATGTACCTCAGCATTGCTCTCGGCATTCTTGAGTAAATCCAAGATGAACTTGGCAGACTTGGCAGGCCATCGTCCTTGTCCATTAGAGTGCCTGTTCTTTGCTTGTGCAGTACGCCCAACTCCACCACAGAAACGTCGGAATGGAATGGCCTGTTTGTGAGCCATAACATCTTCCAAATACCTCTTGGCCTTGACCAGAGGCAACTTCCTTAGAGCAAAAGCTGTCTCTCTTGTATTCTGCATGACATTAAAAAGGATGCACATGTCAAAACAAGCTTAGAAAACCTATCAATGGAGGAAACATAATTACAATCAAGATCATCCAATGCATGCTATGACTAACTAGTTTTTAAAATGCAGTACTTAAAGCAATTGAGGGACAAAGCTAATCAGAAGCAATGGCCCGAGCATCAATTGATAGAAATCAATACAGCTATAAACGAGAACCATCACTTCAAACATGCATGGAGAAACATCAACATGAAAACAGATGTGCCATCATTTACTGAACCTTAAGCCACCAATAACAACAGAGGTTCACCCAATAACAATGCAATTAATTTTCCTGAAGTTTACGAGAGCCTTGTTCACAAAAAGGCAACAAGACCCTGCTTTTTTCATCAGGATAAGAATCAGAACAGAAAAAATGGGGGGTTTTTTTGTCAGTTACAACCAAAACATGTCAATCATAGACAAAATGAAGAAAAACATCGAGTGTCTCCATTTCTTGTTGATGAAATATTCAAAACCTCATTTCTCAAATCTTCCACATGATCTTATTTAACAGGAAAGAGATTTCCTTTATCCTTAATTCAAAGTGTCAACAACAGACGATACAACTAACTATACATGAAAGGTCGGATAACCTAACCAATGCTTCGTAATTATTAAATTTAAGACTTCATAGTCCAAGTAACAAATAGATAAAGCCACAATATAAATATAATTTCGTTATGTTGTTTCCTGAAGGAGCGAGGAAAAAAACATGGAATTCAGCAGCTTCTACATCAAATAGCTCTTCAACAAAAGCAAAAACAGGTCAAAAAATCATTTAACACCAGCATAAGCCAAAAAGCGTATATTAATTAATCAAACCTATAAAAAACTATTCATTTAAACACAATTTTAGTTAGAAAATGTGCCATCGTTTACTGAACCTTCAGCCACAAAGAAAAAACACAGAGGTTCACCCAATAACAATGAAACTGATTTCCCTGAAGTTTACGAGAGACCTGTTCACACAGGCAACAGACCCCTGCTTTTTTCATCAGGTTTTTACTAATAAATCAACTTTTTTTGTTCTTCAGATAACAACGGCCATACAAAAAAAAACCCATCAAAACTCTACACATAATACCTTGAAGTGAACTCTGAGGTCAGAGCCCCTTGCCTTGCAAGCTGCAAAAACATCAGACACAATAACATCAAGTTAAGATCTCCTTCAGTGATAAGCACGCTCGGGAAACCCAAATGGAAGAACATTAGTTGACTTACATTTGGTGGGGTTATCAGGCTCTCTAGAGTACTTCACCTGAGAAAAGAAAAACAAGGGACATAATGTGATTTAGTGATGTGGAGATTCAATGTGAGAAAGAAAGGGAAAGAGAAGCGGTGGCGTACCATGGTGGCTGCACCTTCTGCCTTGTCGAAGTTGGAGATACGTTGATTTGGTGGCTCTAGCAGAGAAGAGGCGGAGAGACTGCTGAGTGCGGTTTATATAGGGTTTCTAAGTGAAAGAAACCCTAATTCCTGCTGCAGACTGACTTCAACGCTGCTCCTTTTGGGCTTGGGGTTTTTTTTTTATTCAGCTTGTCTTCTGAAGCCCACCTCTTTTTCTTTTTTAGGTGTTGAGTAGATTTCATTTAAAAAACATATTTTTTTTAGTATTTTTTAATAATTTTAATATATTGATATTAAAAATAGAAAAAATTTTAAAAAATATTTTAATATATTTTTAAATAGAAAAATATTTTCAGAAAACATAATATCAGGCCAAATAGGCTTTTAGAGCACATAAAAGATCCAATAGCCTACTAATTAAGAAGTTTTTTTCTTCTTCTTACATAAGATAATTCATGCTTTCATACATATCTTTTTATTTGATGTCAAAGGTTATGTCTAAATTCTCTTCTGAACGATTTTAAAGCTACATCCCTATATCAATATAGTATATTGAAGAATATTTAATAAAAATATTTAATTATTGATTCCAAAATTCGAATTCAAAAAAATTAAAGAAATATAATTAATTCGAATTTGAAGCTTCCTTAGTTTCTTGTAATTAAGGAGCATCTACTGGTAAGAATATATATATATATATATAAAATTAATATTACTAATATTTTTTATAAGCCAATGAGATTTATTGATCAACAAGCTTATAGTCAAGCACACTTGCACAAAGGGCATGGCTGACATTAATCCTATCCATTACTTGCTTGGTTTTTTAATTTTCTATTTTTTATTAAAATAGCCAACTCAAATAACTATTGATATCCCAATTTTCAGAACTAGCAAGTGGAAGAGGCTCAGAATGCTGGAACCTGAAACCAGTTGAAGATGATTCGATTAATGTTGGTGTATATAGTTCTTGGTCGATCGTTCGTCGAACTAATGATAGCTGAAAAATGGTGTTTCTGGCTATGTTTTGGAGCACAACAGCTTCAGGATGATGGCCATGCCGCTTTGTATTTTTCTGCAAATTTAATTTTGAACGATATTTGCGATGGTTATCATCTGGGTCTATATAATTTTCGGGCAAAGTTAATACATTGGAAGTTCAAAAATCCAGAGGATTAGAAAATGTAGCTGGACATAAAGCTAGAATAAGCAGTGACATCTGCCCAGTCTGGGAAAAGGCCTTTCAACCTCTGTGCCTCATCATCTAAAACTTGGTCTACCACAGCAACTTCCACCCTTAAATCATCAGAACTGCTGGCCTGTTATTTCCAAAGAGAACAGAAAACAGAATTGAACTGTGTAAAAAGATCATCTTTGTAGCCTAACCAAATCAAGGACAGAACTTTACCTCTAACCAGAAAGTCCAGTTTGCTTGGCTGGTTCCACTAAGTCTCAATATGTAGGATGGCGGACCACCTTCCACTGTTTCAGGATCTGTGCGATTTCCGGGGTGATTGCTTGTACAACAAAGCAAAATGCTCATAAGCAAAAGTTGAATCTTAAAATTTCATACCTGGAAGCATGTTGTCTGCAAATGACCAGCTCGATAAAGGACCGGTGATGTTAAGGACTGCAACCCAAACCTCCTCCAAATCACTGAAAAGACACAACGTATGAAGATAAAAACCCACACATCTGAATAAAAAATGTTAAAAAAGAAATATATGCTCTAGGATATAACATACGCACACAAGATTTCATGAGAACACAAGGTTAGATTTGAATTTTAAACTTAACTTTTTTTAGTTGTTTCACTCCTATGCAGTCAAATAGCATCCCTGTTGTAGACACTTCAAGTTTTTTGCCCCATGTCTGGGATTTATAGAACATCTACCAATTATCCATTAAACATACAGTGCAAAAACACATATTTACCCGCTATATGTATATTCAAATCAGGCAAGAAACATATAGACAGTTTGTTCATTTGAAAGAGCAGTAATTTTGTTAAAGCAACATCGAGATCTTTCAACATGGTCCCATGGTTTCAGATGAGTGGGTGCAGCTGAGCTAGACAGCATACCCTCGCCTGCAATAATCCAGGTTTGAATTCCTCCCCCTAGCGCGTGCACTGTGCTATTGTCAAAAAATGCCCAACAGTTACTTGCTGAGCATACAGTTGAACTATGAGCATACCCACATCCTATCCCTCCAAACTGAGGATGCACAAACTCAAAGAAGTAGATTTTTGGAGCACAAAACAACTTTTCATGCACTTCCATGACCATTAGTTCATTCTACTTACCCCAAGGAAAATTCCAAGTAAACTCTCCGAGATCTATCACTGGAGATGGTATGTGGCTTGTAAGTAGATAAGTAGGGGAAATATCTATATTGTTTAAAAACGCCATCACTCCTTGCAGGGAACTTTAAGCTTTGCGAAAACAAAAGAGACACTGGAAAAATTCCCTGCCAAAGAAATTAAAGAAAGAAAGAAAGTTACAAAAAATAAAGGTTTATCTTTGAATTTGAAGGATTTACTATCATTATAGAACATGTAATTGAAAACGAAGTAACTTGCCCTTGCTGGGCACAAAAATTAAATCTACCGCTCCAATGGAATTTGAGAAAACCTGACATAACTTCTGTGTTCAGAATAGGATACCATCCCCCATTTGTTTCAACAAGGCTCTTATGAAAAATGCCCCAGGTTGGGGAGAGACGAAAGATTAACAAATTAAAAGGAAATTATCACGTGCTTCCAGATTTAAACCACCCATCTGTTGTGGATGCCCTTGCAAGTTTTATAACTTGTTGTATCTTGACGAGGCAAAAGAGCCACCTCAAAATATAAATTTGGCATAGCATTAGCAACACACATCAAGGGCAAAATTTGCTTACCAACCAGGTCTCTCGGGGAGACATACTAGCAGTTTCAAAAGATAACTCTTGGCCCATATGCAGTCCCTTTGCCACTTCAGGAGCATATTTGAAAAGAAATGATAAAGAATTGGAATCTAAAACAGAAAATCCATAGCTGGAGTTCACAATCCTATTCGCATCTGTCAATCAACACAAGAAAAAGACGTTTTCAGGCAAGATGGATGAGAAAGGGGGCTTTAGAAATCAGAACAAATCAAGAAGCTAATAACAGAGCTAATAATTGAACTCTGTTCCTATTCACACATCAATTGCTGTCTAGCAGTTCTAACTCACTAAAGTTTTAAACGGCTTTAAAGATCAAGTGCTCTCATCTTCATACCTGTAGTAACAAGCGTATGCTGAAAAACAACCCTCTTTGGTGCAAGATTGCTGTATGGAAAGAATTGAGATGACAAAGCCAGAGCAAGCACACTAACATGCAACAAGAGCTGCACGATTGAAGACCGAGCTAACCAGTGACTGCACACAGGTATTATTGGGCCCACACACAAACCAGTTGCAACGCCAATTGTTGCTGCCACGAAAACATCAGCAACATAATACCCTGCAAATATGGATCTAATAATCATAATCCACTCTTCACTTCAGAGCATATAATTGATTGCTCAACTATAATGGTACAAAACAACCATAATGATTCTTCAGTAGATTATTGACTACTGGAAATAAAACTACCCTGTGGTGTGGCATACTTGAAAGTCATCGGGACAAGAGTACAAAAAAGAAATTTTAAAGAGATAAGTTCACCATCCTCTTTTAGCCATGGGGAAGTTGCAAGTACAACCATATGATATTCAATGAAAGCAGTCAATAATAAAGTTTATTCAACAAAATGAAACGTTATATCAAGAATTCTTAATATTAGAACCTACGACAGAAAAAATATATAGAAAGGATAATTCATTTAACAATCAGTTCGAAATTACTAACAGGCCAATTCTTCCTTTTTTACACCTATCCAAAAGTTCTTGACAATCAGCAGTGTAGAAAAAATACCAGGATCTCCGAGTCCATGAATTCAACAAAAGGTGAAAAGAGTATTGATAAACCTCTTGTAGTACGCAATTTGCATTTACTGACAGTATTATTTATACAAAATTCAATTTTACAATTAAAATGTGAGAAATGAGCAAATATTGATTCAACAGTTTTGCCAGTGTCTCAAGTTCAGAAGAAAAACCGGAAATAATCCAATTGAAAAGGCATATAAATGACATCAGAATAAATAGTCAGGAATACTAACCATAGGGAGGTGGGAGAAAACCTATCATACCCATCTTCTCGATCAAAAATTGGATTACAGATCCACTAAAATATGCTGAGTAAGTGAGACATGGAATTAGAGGTATTACATAAAAAACTGCTGGCCTGAAAGAAAGAGCATCAGTCAGACCATTTCTGTTTATTTCACTGCCATTTACCACCTTTTTTCCAATTAGAAAGTCACTAAAATACAGAAAAAAAAGGACTTTAATGTGAGAAAAAAGAGCAAAGAGACAACAATCTATAGTTCCATTTGGCAGGCTATCACCATTAATCTCCTGCAAGACAGTTTCAAGTCTTCTTGTAAACAAAAAGAAAAAATGAAAGAAAACACTTAAAAATAATAAAGGAAATAATTGCCAAAATATCCGACCCAAAAAAAAAAAAAAAAAAAAAAAAAAAACAGAGAAACAAGGTGTGAACTCTCAAAATGTTCCACAGTTCTAAGACATGCCATCAACAAGCAGCACTTTGGATCCAATGAAACAACAGCCCAAACCATGAGCAGCAGAAAACAACATGATGCATTTCAACAGAATCAACAGTCAATTAAGTGGATCACAAGGAGCGGTTCTTGAAAATAATTCAGCAATAGAATATTTGATATTGTCTTTCAATTAATTGAAGCCTCTTCTCAAAAAGTTAACGTTGTAAGGAAGGACAGCTTGATGGCAACTGTTGTGTTAGGTTCAACATGATGTGTGTTGTAAAGAAATCTGAAAGACATTTGAAGATGACAACACGCCTATCTTCCAGGGAGGCTCCAAAACAATGCTAAAGGGTTACTAAAATGGAAGTCCAGCATACTTGAATGGTGAAAAATCAGCCAGAGCTTATATTTTGAGGCTACTACCATTGCAGTGTACTAAAATTTATTAAAAACTCGCCAAAGGTAAACGCCTCGCATACTTGGGATACAGAAATAGACATGAATCACCCAAGAGCTGATATTTTGAGGCATGCTTCAACATGTAGAGAAAAGATAGCATTTCAAAGTCGCTGTAAGAGATATTAACATCTTAACAAATTTAAGGAGTCTCCAAATACAACATCAGAAACCAGAAACGAGATACATGCAACTTCTACATGATAAGCAGATGGGAAGAAAAATTCAAGCCAACACTCACAAGAAGGAATTTGATTGTGATCCATCAAAATCAGTACCTGGGTGATTGATGATGATCATAGGACTTGACAGAAAGGGAAAAGAAGATCCATGCAGGAAGCATAGATGCCAACACAATAAAGGTCAGAAACCCTCCACCGAGCCCAGCTACCAGATAGGCCTGCCTTCACTATAGTTAGCAAATTTTTGAAATTACCAAAATCTAGAAGCCACAAAGATTTCTTCTAAATAGTAAACTGAATACCGAAGTTATGCAAGCATAAAATCCAAATGCTCCCCAAAACCTTGCTTCTTCAGATAGAGCCTACAAAATACACTCCATTTCAGATATCTGCTAGCTTCAGTGATGGATGGTGCTCCTGCATTAGATTTAACACCCATCCAGAGGACGCATACACAACTCCAACAAACTCCAAGTAAGGCATAATTCTACCAAGCAATTTAAAATAAGGGGGGAAATATATGATTAGCCATACAACGCAAATCAAAGAGTCCAATGAATCAAATCACTAGCAAATGTGGTGGGATTGCATATTTTATGTAAAGTTTATCTTATGAAGATTGCAATTTGACCCATTAAAGGGGAGTCTTGGAAAGAGAATTTGGAAGCAATCTTGCCATTCTACCTTTTAACATGAAGTTGCCTGCTGTTCTCAGGGCTCAAAACGCAACCTTGTTGGTTGCAAGCCACGAGTTTATTTTTACCATTGTGCCAAGCAATGACCCATAGTTAACATCATAAGGAAAGAAACAAACTTTTACAAGAGAGAAGTAAAACGTGTCCATCTTTCATATAAAGTAGCTGATGCAATTCAAGAAAACAGTTTTCATTCAACAAAATAGTTTTCAGCAATTCAATTTTGGAGAGCTTTTTACAATTATCAAATATCCTAATTAGACCTAAGATTACAATTAATGCTTTACTTTTCAATGAGGCTCTATTAAATGAGAAGCTCAACAATACAGTAGTAAAAGTAAAGAAAGTGACCATAAATTGGCCACTGATCTCTACTAAATGCCACGCATATCAAATGTTTGCTCATCCATAGCAATCAGAGGACCTCTTTCCCCATTTATGAAAACAACTTATCTTCTGATCATGTTTCTGTATTGGTTTTCAATTCCTAATAAATTGGTTTTCATCTTATTTTCTCATATTTTGATGCAGACTTGCATTCAGATCAATTATTTTGAAATTTCTTTGCATTGATGAAGCCAGTAAATGTTGCTGCACAACTTGAATACCATATTAAATGGTATCTTCACTCTTATTAGTAACCAAAGATATATTCCAAATGAATATGCAACCTAGAATGTAAAGCTAGAAAAAATCCCGATTTGCAAGCACTTCTACTCATGTGTGTTAAATGTAACAAGCATGGCCTGAATAAGTAATCAATTGAAAATTATATGATATCTAATTGTACCTCTGATTTATTGATGACTGAAACATCTTGTGAGGGGGGGGAACAACCCCAAACAGTTCTTGGAATCAGCAAACCAACAACTGAGCTTGGGACAAACATCAGGAATGCCAGGTATGGACGTGCAAACCTGCATTAGAATCTTGCATGTCAAAGAGAACCATGACCAACAGTTATAACATCATTCTCTAGTTACTTCTGAGTAACAGAAGACATTCATGGTGTCCCATGGAAGTTCATCATTATAACATCATCATCCTATAGAAGTTCATATTTCTGTTGAATACAATGAAACTACTGAAAAAGACCATGACCAGCAGTTATGGAGACCCCACGCTCACAACTGGTGAAATTTTTCCCGTTTGAAATTCCAGGGAGAATAAAAGAAAAGAAACAGAGAACAAACTCACCAGCTCATCGCATAACTAGTGAAGAACAGTCTCACAGTGGCAAAGATAACTGGGAAAATAATAGCCAATATAATTCCAGCAGCATGGAAAAGCATTCCTTGAAAGTAAACAAATTCTGAGTATTATTCACAAAATCTTCAATATGCATGTCTTGTGTTGTGTGTATGGGGTATCAGAGCATGGAGATTCAGATGAAAAAAATTCATATAGAAACCAGCAGTAGAGAGTTAACCTTTCACAAAATCATAGAAGGTTGCAAAACAAGAACGTGACCTAGAATCCCAAAAATGCAAAAGGAATGGCATGACAAGAAAAATGACAATGGGAATACTATGAAGTACCAGAGCTACCCTTCTTGAATAGAATATCTGGAAAAAAAAACATTAAAGATATAAGGACAATGTTATGAATTAATCAAGTTCACAATAAGATCACACAGTAAGTCATAAATAAGTTAAAATTTAAGTACAAATAATGAAATTGGATAGAGCAGATATCATAAATTTTGCAGCATACAATGAACCATGATAAGAAATCAAAGAAAACAGCCCTCTCATCCTTGTAGTCATTGATTGAAGCTTTAAGATATTCTCTCTCTCGAGCACTTTGTAGCTTAGAAGAATTTGTGAAGGCTTTCAGTATGCTGAACAAATTGTCTCCACGTGCTTGCATGATCCCAGGTCTGGTGTGAGTACATGCAGATGCATAAGAGGATGCGTTTAAGAATAAAGTGACAAAAGAATTCCAATGAAATATTTATATGACGAAATGGCAGAAGTAAAGCATACAGTAATTTGTCCAATGTATCATAGGATGTATGGTAGTAATAACCACCAAGAAGAAAGATAATATCCAGGCTTGGAATGTTTCCATGATCATGGGAAAATATTCTGTAATCTGTATCTCCAGGAATAGCATGAAAGACGTCCTACATAGAGAAATAGATCACTAGAATTGAAACAATTAAATGCAAACAGCAGTCAAGCGCAGCAGATAGGTATTGGGATAAGCCACATTAATATGTTAGGAGGGTTTTATCCTGGCCCAAATGATGTGAAACAAAATTATATGAATGTTATTTGTTTGCCTGTTTCCTTTACAAGTAATCATATAAAACACTCATCAGAATGTTTTGAAGTTAATTTTCAAAACCAAGAAAAGAAAAGAAAACCTGAACAGCACTATGTGCCATGGGATATACTGCAGACTCTGCATATAATTGAGAAGGCCAAGACCCAGGTCCAGATTGGCAGACTAAATCTGTTAATACAACAGTATTCACATTAGCACAGAGTAGCAGGACCATTACAAGCAACTCAGGACCATTAGAAAAGGTCGAAAACATATGTTACCAACTAACAACAGATAAAGTTTCAATTCATTTCTTATATTTCCATATCTGGCAGCTTAGGAAGTGAGTGATGTCAAGAACATGGTAAAATCATTATGATATTATGTGAATTTACGTTGAACTAAATTTAAGATGCTTCCTGGATCAATCATGATGTAAGAAAGAAGTTGTATGTCATGTAGTTCACAGGCTGCTTTACATTTTCTTCTCTAAATCCAGTTCCCTTTTCTCCAAATCATTGAGTCAATGTACCATATGCATTCTAAAAAGGCTGAAGAAAAGTAACATTCAAATTGGATCACATCCTACCAGGTCCAGATGTCCCAGATGCTTCCACATTTATAGAAGCTCCAATTGAATCACGCCATTTATGTGTCTTCATGAAGCCATGTGCACCCTGAAACACCATAATCAACCAACCTCTTTTAGTCTTGAAAATGAGAGAGGTAAAATAGAAAATAAATAGTGAAATAATGGTCTATTAAATGTTTTTTTTACTAGATATTTGTCGAGGTTGTCTAACAAAGTAGGAAAAAGAAAACTGCATTCAATATCTTCAGAAATATGATTGGTCCACAATGGAAACCTCGAGAAGTGTTTTAAAAAGCTAATCACATAGTAATATTGCTTGTGATTAGATCCTATACCAACATAAAAAGTTCTTCTGCGCCGTTAAAAAGAAAAATAATAGGTCGAGGAGGAATCCAGCCCGATTCTGCAGTAACTCTAGCTAATTCCAGCATTGATGCTGCAAAACAATCAAACATGCAAACGGAAATGACTAAGCATGAAAATTCATAATCAACAAGTACGTTTGAGATATTTAAGGCAGTCCAAGTGGTTAAGATATATAATTACTCACCAACACATGAACCACAATCACCAGCTCCTGGTGAACCAAGAGGACTATCAAAATGGCCATTAATTAAAACAGACGGGTCAGTTTCTTGCGAATCTGCTGACGATATCCTGTCATTAAGTAAAAGTTAGTCCACAATGGTGTTTTCCAAAAATGTAAGATAAAAATACAACCTTTGTCATGTCACAAGGCATACACAGTATAGCCAATTATAATACCACATATGTAAAGTACAAGTGATTTAAGCCTTTAAGGTTTAGATGTGTGATGCATCTTATCTTCGGTGTGATGCCTAATAATTCATAGGAGTGATTTCTAGGAGCCCTAGTGTGATGCTAGGTTTGCTTTCTTCCTTTTTAGCCTACTTGAGCCTAGTTCCTTGTTCATTTACATTTCTAGAACACAACCTTAAGCTAAACACACCCCATTACCCACCTAAAGCCTATTTTCCCATTTCCTAACCTATCAATTCTATAACTAATAAAACATAGTAGTTAGGAACTGTAATCGAAGACCCTGCATAAAAAACATAATGTGGTACCTTTATTGTTATTTTCTGAGGTAAGAAGAAAAAAAAATTTAACATTTTCCCTTCACATGATTCAGCTTCCTGGCTTTAGTTCCAGCAGTGAACAGCGAAGTTTTAAATGTCTGATTCCTTTAAGTGAAATTTTCCATGTTGCACTAAGTTACTTACAGATGTATGCATGCAGTCGGAGAACACTTTGGGGTGTGAACACCCATCCGAACAAGTAGGGTCAATAGTTCAGCATTTAGGCCATGACATTTTGAAACAAAAAAATCTTTAACCCAGAAAATGACAAGCTAGATAGTCTCCTGTCACCAGGCTCACCAACCAACCTTGGCTTTGATTTTTATTATTCCTACCAGATTCGGTGCTGGATAACTTATATGTAATAACTCCAGGACCACAATATCTTGACAAAGGTATATGGCCCATTCCATTGAAATGGAAGACACAAGGTTCCTTGGAGGATGTAAGAAAATCCCACAGAAAAATACCGGTCCCCGAATGAAAGCTAATTGTAACTACACTCATACTTAATGGGGAAAAAAGTCTCATTCCTCGGATGATTCTAACTAACACTAATTGAACGTCAGGACATGAAACACAGACTCAAACAGGCAATCGAATTTCAGCAAGAAGTAAAGAGATTACCTGGCAACAATATTTATATGGTTTCTATAAGAGAAAGACATGCTGTGCCCTAGAACCATCATATTAAATGTACCATTAACAGTTGCCTCTTCAACCTCAATTCTGCAAAGTTTAAAAAAAATGACAAGGGTGAATAAACCAAACTCATAGTTAAATTCTCTCTAAAAACCGAACCATACCGGCGAACCTGATATTGGATTCAGCTCTCTCCTTTAGCATTTCTAACTGTTCTTTAATATACACCGCCGCTTTTCTTAATCCGGGACGCCCTTCCTTTAGTTTTTCAAAGTCAAAGACAATTAAAAGAAAATTAAATAATTATATACATGCAAAGACAGTGAGGGGGGGACTGACTTGACGGCCGTCTTTGGTTAGAACTGCAACATGTTGGATGGCTCTGGCCTCGGAGAAGCGATCGAGAGGGGCGTCGATCTCGAGAGGCGTGATGAATTTCATGTGAATTGTGGAGTAAACAAGAACCGATATGAGACTGAAGATGGTCGCTAGAAAGAAGAGGAATTTGAATCCAGCTACATCTCTTGAGCTCAGCCTCAACGCCATTTCTGTATCTCTTTTTCCTTTCTCCTATGGAAATTGTGTTCCGACACTGGAACGGAAAACACGATGACAAGGAATTCTTATATTATGTGCGCGTGTGTGGAGGAGTTGTACGAGTTTAGCTTTTACTTTATTTTGATGCTTTAAAAGTATTTAAAAATAAATAAATTTTTTTATTTAAAATTATTTTTTATTTTAAAATTATTTTAATAAACTAATATTAATAACAAATTTAAAAGATATATTAATTTAATTATAAATAAAAAATATTTTTTTAAAAAAACCACTGGTACTCTTTTAAAATTGATGTTATGCTGTGTTTTTTTTATTAATATGAGTATTCGGGCTAGTTTGTTAGTTTGTGTATATCTTAATTAATCTTACATGTTTTTAAATTAATAACTATATAATTTAAATTTAAAATTAAAAAAAAAAAAAAAGCAAATTTTTTTATCTCAGGTATCCCGTGTTTTGTTATTACTTGTCAGTGGCGAACTAAACGGGCAGTTGGTATTCCCTTTCCTTCTCCACTACGTTAACGTTTGCTGGTGTTGAAATTCTGTGGGCTAATCTTATGGGCCAAAGCTATGTTTGTTTTGGGCTTTAATTGCCTTAAAGACAAGCTAGAGCCGAACTCGAATTACACGTTGCATGTTGCAGCCACTCTACCAAATCTATAAATTTTATTAATTAGGCTCCAAATATTTCAAAAACCTTTCAATAAGATCTTTTTGTCAATGCTCGTCGATGATTTTATCGAATATTTTCAAATTAATGTCCTTTTAGTACATAAATATGGACATTAGACTGAAAACATTGAGGTTTATTAACTTTGTCATCGAATTTCCTTTAAATTAACACTATTTTAGTGTATAAAATATGCAAAATAGCATAGTTTTTAGATTCGGCCCGGTCCAAGACCCGGGT
>Ga0325410_1004814_pt1 | contig 15033 bp, 13 predicted proteins | sample PopdelMetagenome_16_FD_206182 | JGI IMG/M metagenome (GOLD analysis project Ga0325410, IMG submission 206182) | Populus deltoides microbial communities from Bellville, Georgia, United States - Xylem-PdIQD-R3 | ecosystem: Host-associated > Plants > Phyllosphere > Stem > Wood/Secondary xylem... | reverse complement strand
GAATTTATTTTATAATAATAAATAAACTTTCATGAAAAGAATATTATACTACAATGACCAAGTGTACAGGGTTTTGATGGTAGGGGCAAACACCCATTTCATTATTCCAATTCACAATGTGTCTTCGTGGGCTAATTTCTTTTAGTTTTTGTTTTAATTTTAATTTAGCATGTGAGAGTATTTTGAAGATTTCATGCATTTCGCTGGTTCCCTTGCCACAGTGGGCTCGCTATTCTGCTTTAAGACTCTTTTTTGAACTGAACTCTCTTAAGGAAAACTGGACCCTTCTCTTTGAAGGGGGGATGCTTATGAGGATGGAGTATGCCACCACTTTCTGTTCTTGGACGTAGTGGGTCTCTTAGATTCGTGATTGAATCTCAAACAATCCGTTGCTGAAACCCCAAACCATTATTTATAGAGGCAAGGAACATCAAGGATAAGAGGCCTTTCAAAACCAAGCATTGTTACTCCAATCAATGACAATTTTTGCAAGAATATCAAGAGCTTTTTTCATGCAATTTGTCTAGCATCAGATGACTGCAGCATGAAGAAACTATCACAAGGTTGTATATATATAAGAAAAGAACTAAAGAATCAATCATTATTACAACCAAACTGACTAGTCATTATATACAGTCGAACGGATCGATCATATATACATGCTGCTGCAGCAAGGGGAGAAAATGCTAACCTTAATGAACCCATGTACAAGTTGTTGCAGTAAATGAGGAAACCAATGCAAATTTTTGATAACAAAAAGTTGGTGTTTTTCACCATGAATGAGAGATCTGCGAAAATTAGCCTTTTAATCATTGAGGAGAGGAGATCTATCAAAATTTCTGCATGCAAAAAAAAAAAAAAAAAAGCGGTCACAGCAGAGACCAATACCCTGCACGATTCATTTTGTAACAGCAGCAGAAGCTCAATGCCTCCACGTCATGTTCTTCACTTCTATGAATTATCTTTCCGTTTTCAGTCCTTGCAGTTAGCCATTGAGGTCCATGCTGGTCCTAAATTAAGAAGCACATATAAATAAAGTTCTTAATATCCATATGAAGCATAACATATAGTTCAGTATGTGTTAGTATCATGCTTACAAACATGAGGAAAGCCTGATTGGCACTCGTGTCGTTAAAAAAAGTATCTAAAGGATAAAGCCTCATTCAATTTCAGGGGAGACTTGGGTGTAAGATGCGCATCAGCAGTTCATCTGAAAGCATAAGCAAGGGGATGGATAATAATTGCCTAAGACAAAACTAGGAACATGGACACCCCCTTTTTTTTTTTATTGAGAATGAATCGTCAAATTTATTTGATTCCGTGATTCTTGTCCATCACAAGGATTTTGATATAATCTCCCTCTAAAAGTGTCCCACAAATTAGCAACCATCAAAGATATTCATACAAACAGGTTCTAGTTCATTCTCCTGAACATATACAAGCCATGCTTCCCAATCCAGGTGATGTGTTTTTAAAATATACACTGGCACTGCATCTGATTTTCACTATTAAAACTTGATGAATTTCATGCACAATGTAACACACAATCATGAAACAACGTGGATATCTTAAATTATTTGATGACCAACATAGTGAGAAAGATTGAAGACAAAGAACAGAACTCATGCATTTCAATGTGAGCGCTTACTCTGCCCGTGTAAGCTCATGAATTTTTCTGACTGCTCTACTGATACTGTGCAATGCCAATTTCTTCACCTGGTTTTTGCCAAAAAAAAAAAGCAAAAAAAAAAAAACAGAAAAAAAGTAAAGAATTCATCACACGGGCAAGGATGGAGAGGAAATGTGTACACCTTCATGTATAATTTACCTCTAAACTGTCAACTTTGGCCTTATGGTTCTCTGGAAGTTGTCGTAATTCATCCATCAACTGAATGCATTCAGTAACATTTTCTGGCGAGAGGAAGTCCAGAACCACGCTGACGCATGACTGCAATTCGCATGACAAGTCAAATGAACAAAAATAGTAATCAATATTGCAAAGAAGTCAATGCAGATCTTGAAACCAGAACCAGAAAATTTGACAATAAATCAATTTGAACATGACAAAATCAAGTGTGTTACAAACTCTCTATCTTCCTATCTCCTTCAGATTCCAAGTAACGATGCAAGCTTAAAAAATGTTGGAGAAATGGTAAGATTTTTTATGAGAGAAAACATCAGGAAATTTTGACAAATATACTTAAAACCGTGGTAAAAGAGCTTTAGATAGAGCAGATTTTTTGAAAAATAGCCAACAATGGAGTATAAAAGGATTCTAAGAAAATCAGGGCAATGACAACAAGATTTCTAAAAAACTAATTCAATATTATTGCACTTGTTACCTTAAGATTTCTAATTTGGTATGGGCATCCAGCAGGAACAATCACTGCTTCTCCAATATGTTGATCAAAACTCCAGGGTTCAATTTCTGGAAGCATCAGGCAAGGTGGAAATTTAAACAAAACTTCAAATTTGTCATCGTAAGAAAAGGGGCAAATAGAAGTTTTACTTACTGAACTCCTCCTTCAGTCTCATTTTATGATATGCATCAAGAAAGAAATTCTGATCAAGTATTGGATGAACCATCTGCAAGAGAGAGACTAATAAATAATCCACTCTGACCTGCTAATAGAGGCTGACATCTTATTCAGAACTTACATGCTTTTGGAAGCCGTATGTGTGAGTGAACTCATTAGAGTGCCTTCTAAGGTATTCTACAAGCTTGGGAACATCCTGTTTACGAAAGACATCCCATTGGGCACCACAAGACTCGGATATGAAATGATTGGAAGTCTCCGAGTGATTCCCATGAAACTTAACATTATCTGATGACCTTGAACTTTTAACAGGTCCAAAGAAAAATTTTGAGACTTCAGTATCAGTATCAGTGTGAGAATCAGAATCAGAATCAGAATCAGAACCAGAACCAGAATCCCCATCATGGAACACGTCTCTATCTTTCAGATTTGAAGCATGAGTTTCATGTTTTGCAGCAGAGAACCAGGATACTCTAGCAACTTTCTTGTTTACTTGCATATCTTCTCTGAACATATCATGCAATTCCACTTCAATGTTTTCCTCATCTAAAGGTGCTTCTCCGCTCTCTTTATTCTGGTCCTTGTGCTTTGTCATTAACTTTCTTATGTAATTAAGCTGTTTTGTAGATACAGGGACATCAGTAGCATGTGCCAAAATATTAACCTGAAATTAGAAAGACAAATGAATGATTTGTGCTTTTTGTAAACTCTTCACAGAATAACAAGTTTGCAGAAACCATTACAAAATATGCTAAAATTGTGGGGCAAGTAAGCAGGAAGCTGTGACAAATAAAGATTCAAGAGGTGCTATATAAGAAAAAAGGAATGCAAGTCACTGCATACAGCAATTACAGAATAAGACTAATTACAATAATCTTGGTCTTTGCTTGGCTCACCCACCTAGATGATGAGACCAATAATTGATATTACTTCGAAACTATATATAAGCACAGATTTTGATTTGTTTTTGAAAAAAAGTTATAAAATAGGTAGCAATCCATGCTAACATATTACTTGGACATTGTCACATGCACATATTGCTCAGAGCATAAGGAAGAAATCAAGGAGATGGTTCGTTACATATTTGGAAGCATAACAATTTCTGATCCTTGCTTCTCATAATGCTGCATGCTTTCTAAAATGCTTTAGAAAGCAATTGTGTACGAAGCATGCATCTTGCGTGTGTGGTGCCAATCAAGAAAAAGAATAGGAAAAAGAAAATCACAAAGTAGAGCCACACTTACCACATCATATGAATTATAACGCAGTTTTGTCACAGAATCAGCCTGTGAAAGATTCTCACCACTTCCATATGAGATATAAAGACAAGGACCCAGATCAGACTTTGAGGTTTCCTGCCCCAAATCTGCAGCAATGTTTAGAACACCTGAAATGGGGTCCATGTATTCTGGAAGTGGTAGAGCCTGAAGGACGTGACTATAATGAACTGGAAAATGTTCTTGGAATAAATAAGAAGAAAGCAAACCCTTCAATTTCAGCTTCTCATGCCATATGTTGGCATTCGTCAGGCCCTTAAAAGACCCCATAAACATATGTCTTATACCAATTTCTACCTGCCACACCAAAGAAAAATTGTTGGAAATTAGAGTTTTGGTCTCAAATTCTTGACCAGAAAAAAAAAAAGGAGCAAAAAGCAGCAGGAAATCAGAAATGCAAAATGTTCATTATCATGAAAAAGGGAAAAAAAGATTTCAAAGAAAAGGTGTTAAATGGAAAACACTAAACAGTTCGCAGGAGCATAGAATATAAAGCAGTGCTAAGCTTATAGTCCAAATCAGTCTAATTTCTTTTCATGAAGTAAATATAGTGTTTATGAACATTTTCCCTAAAGACAGCCATTAGCACAAGTTTTTCCATCACAATCAAATTAAGAAGAAGAACCTGGCATTTTGCAACTTGAAAAAGAAAATGTCCTGAAGTCGGATAAAGCGGAAAAGAGAAGTGAAATGCCCCAAAAGTTTGGAAGCTAGATTATGCTGATTTAACAGTTAGCAGTCAAACTAACGAGAAAAAATAAGATATTTTGAAAAATATTCTAGATTCTCTAGCATCCTCTAGGAATCTTTCAAGGCTAGTAGCTACATTTATTTACGTCCTCCAGAGCGTCAAATTCTTTGAAAATCAGAGAAATTGGAAAGGAACCTTCCAGCCACAAACAATTAATTATTGTTTTCAAGGAATTTTGTACCGGCATATTTCTATTCCTCTTATAATTTAAAGCTTAACAACTCACAAATATATCGCACAGAGATTTGTTTTTATATTTGCATGTACAGAAACATTAAACACTCCAAATTCATAATGTAACCAATTTTCAACGCTCAATTCCCACCCCAGTAAAACCAACAGGTAACAACTCAGTAATGTACAAGAGATTAATTCGTCTTCTAATAACTCATATGTTCACCAGAAATTGAAGAGAAAGCCTTGATATTATTTTGAACTATGCTGGTTTCTTGGTACAAAATACTGACACCATCTGATATTTGACATTTAAAAAAGAAACACACTAGGCACATGCACGACCACACAGCATATTAACACAGCACATGGCTGAGAAAAATACTAACCTCAAACCAGTCCGAGCAATCTGTAGCTTGCCCATTTTGAGATCTGGCAGCATTATTCTTAAGATAATTGCAGAACATGACTATTGGATCCCAACTCAAATCAGATGTACTCTGAAGCACATTACGAACTATCACAGGCTGACCTCTGCCCCAGTGCTTCTGAAAGTGTTCTAGGTTATCACTGCGAACATCAATGATGGTTGGATAATATAAAAGGTTATCACCAGAATCTTCTCTTGCAGCTGCTTCTTGCAGCTGTTCAATCCCGTTAGATTCACAATCCATCCCAACACATAATGAGCAACATGATCGAACATCCAAGGTTTCTGGTAACTCATAGCAGCCAACTAATTCTTCTGCACTTACTTCCAGATCTTTTGTCCAACATAAGGGGAAAATGCAACTCAAATCAAGTAGGCTACCACCACAACCTCCAAACTTTCTAGAGGGACAAGGTATACCACCATTACGATCCACAGCACTCCGACAAGGTGAGAATGTCGAACCAAGATATTTGCTGCCGTAACTCCGCTTTGTGGCACAAAGTGATTTCATTTCTGAAAGTTGTTTGCCAGATATACAAGATTTCCTTCCATTTGGACATTTGCATAAAAGAGTTTTAACACCTCCATGTACGCCCCCATGAAAAATATCCCGGCAACAACTTAAGCAAAGGTTATAGGAACACTCAGGACAGCTCCTATGGAAATCCACTATGGAAGTCTTGCAGTTATTGCTGCTCCAAAAGTCATACCATGCACCAGAGAGCAGATAACAAATTGAAATCAGATATGTTAAATATTAGCAGATCATCATAAATTTTTCAGAGGCAGATTATATACCAGCAACATTGCTTATTGCAGCTGACTTCAGCCTGCTGGATTTGAACTTCAGAAGGCTTCTGGCCTATCACAGACCGAAGGACATTATAAAAAAGACCTTCTATGGACATTCTACAATAAGCTATGAAAAGTGGAAATCAATTGCAGAATATCAAGATGTAGAACTATGATCACTACCTTTTATTTTCGCCTCTATTTCTAGCTCAATGCTCTGATCTTGATTTATTTGTTTCAGTATGGGAAGAAGCATGCAAATCAAATAATGAAAATGTAAAACGTTGTCTACTTCACTTTTCTCCTTGGACAAGTCCTGAAACAAAATAGTTTTTGCATATATTTAGACATCATGATTCAGCAAGAAATATGAAAGTACTGCGTCTAGCTCGCTTAGAAAAATTAGAAGTCAGACCTTACATGCAATGTCCCTACATTGAATCGCTGAGCAGACCTTACAGCTGCAAGTTCCACGACACATAGGACATTCCCTCCTAACTTCTTCTTGTGTTTCCAAATACCTAAATTCATTTCAAAATCAAGAATCACAAATCAAATTTTACTCCTAAAGACAGAGCATTAGGCTGAAATCACAAAATCACTGTTTTCAGCACTAGCTGGAGCTATATATAGAAAACAGTTGGCCTAAAGGATACAATAATTATTAAACAGTCCACATTATTATAACCAATGCTTGTTCCATACAAAAAATGACAACTTTTTGCACATAAGCTTCAACAGGGTAAGATATCTGGCACCGAACAAAGAATACAAGTCAAATTAAACAAATTAACATGCAGAAACAACATACTGCTCTTTGATGCAATCCAAGCAATAATACTCTTTCCGACAACTCGAACACCTAATCAATGTCCTCGTACTACTCCTACACCAGTGGCACTTCTTCCTCTTCCCCTTCCTCAATCTCACTCCATCCCTCTTATACGGCAAAACCTACAAAAACCAATCAATCAAAAATTGAAATACAAAAACTTTCAAAACACAACTCAAATACCAAACAAACAACAAAACCAACCTGCAATTTCCCAATTGGCATTGGCTCAACATTTTTAGACCTAAAACATCTTCTAGCAGTACTAGCCCCGTTAAAAACATCTCCTCCAATCTTAATATCACAATGTGAACTAGAACAACCCACATTGCCATTCCCAAAACTCTTAGCAGGTGATATTGCCATGAACCCATTTGGCAAATTTCTCATTAACTCTTCTCCTTCTCCTTCTTCACTCTCACTACAGTCATTCACATTATCATTATCATCACCATTATCAACACTTACTTTCTCTGAAAAACTTTTCCTTTTCTTACTCTTCCTCTTCTCCATTTCTTTCTGTAAAACCATCCTAATCAAATCCAACTGTAAATCCCCTCTCTTCAATTTCTTTCCTTTCTTCTTAAATTTCCCTACTTTCCCCTCTTTTGAAGAAACCCTAATTAGGGTTTCAGCATTAGAACTTGATGTTGCTGATTTCTTGCTCTTCTTTCTCTGCAATTTCAAATTCTCCGGAACTTTCCTTCTATACTGCCTATGGCGGCCTTGAAGGTGGTGAATTTCACAGAGCTTCTTATCCTCCATCACCCGCCGGTTGCACCGCCATTGCCGGCCGTCTGTTCTCTTGCAACGGAGGTGGTCCGGTAGTGCCTCCATTAAAAAAGAAAAGTTTGGAAATTTTCCCGGAAAGTCCTGATGTTTCTCGGGAAAGTGACAGAAAGTTGGGATTTTTATTAGAGAGAGCGAAGGGAGTAAGACTGAAAAGGGTTTTTTAAGAGAGGATTTATTGTGGGGTGTGAGAGTGGCAAGTAGGTTAATTGTGAAGAAAAGAGGAGGAGAGTTTGGGGATAAAAAAAAGGGGAAATCTTGAATTATGGTCACGAGAAAGAGAGAGCTTGACAAGTAATGGACTCTCATAGACAGGTGTTTATATTTTGAACTGATTGTATTGTATTTATGAAAAAAAAAAGGAATCTTTTCAGGATTTTGCTCTGCTTTTTTCCCCTCTTTTTACACTTTGACATAGATATCTCTGCAGTGACTTTCTGTTTCTGTACTTGGGTTTCTGTTTCTCGATTTCTGCTTTTATAGTAGTATTTGACTTTATATTTGCATGGATTTTTGGTTCATGGGATGTGATTTTAGTCTATGTTGGTGCTGTCTGTTTTTCTAGATTTTATGTTTGATGTAAGAATTGAGACTCGTTAATGTTTCAGAACTTGACAATTTCAGGATTCAGGTTCTTTTTGTGGTGTCCATTGTGCAATGATACATATAATAAGTTGGATTTTGTGGTGTGATCTTAGATTATGCTGCCCCTTTTAGATTTTGTAGAAAATTTGTGTTTCAGAATTTCAGAATTTGGTTAATTGGAGTCAAGATTTTTGAATTTTTGGGTTATTTGGTAATCAGATAGCAGCAGTACAGCTTTTATATATGGTGGCTGCAGGGCTTTTTCCATGAGGAATTTAGCTGCATTTTTCAAATATATAGCAGTCGTGATAAATAAACGAGACTAAGACAGGCTATTCTTCTCAGTGCAATTTCCTGTTTTTGCTTGCACACCAAGTTTTTTTTTATAATTTTGTAACCCTATTTATTTTTCTACGTGGTCTAGTCTTGGCTAAATGTAGAGCTATAAAAGTGGGCTACGGATCTGCATATTTTTCTCTTGTTTTCTGCATTAATTTCACAGCTTATTTAGACCAAGTTATTCTTCAGTCTGAAGGTTGGTTGAAAGCCAACTCGAGTATGAAAAACTATTGAGCATGCATGATTTGGTGTCAGGCTGTCAGTTCTGATATTGATGATGCTTATTAACCCTTTCATCTACTCATCCCACAAAATTCATCGTCTAAAACAAGTTCTAACAGCAAGCTTCAGATGGATGGATGTTTTCTGCATAATTTAGTTCAATTTATAGTGTCCTGGGCTAGGAAGAGTGTCGTAGGTATTTATATTATATAAAATAAATATTTCTTCGAGATAATTTTAAAATGATTTTTTAAACATCACAACAAGAAATAAAGAGAGACATGTTTTTTCGTCTTGAATATCTTTATTTATTTTTTTTATTTCGAAGCAGTAATTAAACGTTATTTTAGATTCTATCATGCTTAGAACTTACACGGGACCTAAAAATGGGTGAATGGAATGAAAAGATGTGGTGGGATAAAGGAAGAGGTGCATTTGCTATGCCATGCTTGAAGCTTGTCCAGGCATCGAAAAACTGAACTAAAAATATGTAGAGATTTGACTTGTCTGGTACCATTGGGCCCTCGTATCTCTGATTCCAATGCTTCAAGATGCCTTTCAAGTTTCTAACAATACATGGGACAGTACAAGGATTGGGCACATGGTGGCTCTTTTGTGTACCTCAAAAACTATTGCAATCTTCTTGAAACTTTTTAAATGGGAATGGACAGAGAAAAAAAAAGAAAAAGTTTCTCTAATTTATGTTAATTCTGATGAGCAGTAGGGCAGCTGACAGAGCAAAAAAGGTTAATCTAATTTGTGTTTATTCTGATGATCAGTGCGCCAGCAGCCTGGAAAATAAGCCTGCGACTGGTTTTGTGGCTCACTGGACCTGGGTTTGGGTTTTGGGGACCTGGGAGTTGAACTGGGTTCATTCAAAGAAAAGAAGTGTTCAGAAAAAAGAGAGACTACAAACTAGTTGTCTAACTACGAACTGACTCTCAATGTAGTCCCCAACTATTAATTTTATCAATTGGGTCAGCAAAGTTATCATACATTTCTCAATTGGGTCCCCCATTTAAAATCCTCCCACTTTTTCTTGAACAAAGGCCAAACTTTCCTCAATCCACACCTCCACTTTGTGTCATATATGCAACTTACATATTTAACCATTAATAGACATTGGGAAAATTGATAGTTTGGGGACCTAGACGAGAATCAATAGATAGTTGGGGGACAAATATGAGGTTTGCACAGAAGAAATATAAGAATAGCTGTGCATTTTATGGTGAAGGAGGCTGTGGATCATTGTCGTTGGTGTAAATATACTTCACTTCACTCTCAAAGTGCTGCAAAAATAGCATGAATTCATTAGCCTGAAACTAGCAAATTAATCACAGACAAGGAATCCAATCTTGTTCATAACAGAGGGAAGGGAATGCCTTTTCCATGATGATTTACCTTTTTACATATATCGAAAGAAAATGAAACAAAGTTGGGCTTCACAAGAACAGCTACAGTAGACATGGATCATAAATAGTGAGCTCCACAGACCACGCAAATGCCTGTTTCGCACCACAACGGCACTTTCCTTTAAAATCCAACAAAAAGTTTCTTCACAAGTACCCCTTGATACATGCACGCAAAACCATGCCCGGAAGAGTTAGAAAAACATGATTGAATGCAGCGCTGGTGAAATGATGCCATGCCCCATAAAGGGTTGGTAACAGTTTAATAGCACAAAATGTAGGATTTCATCAACGCTGCACTCAATGATGGTTCTCCAATCCAGGAAGCCTCCACTAGCTAGCTCACTTTCAAATGCAATAGATCTGCACATCTTGATGCATTAGTATAAATAGTAGGCATATAAAATGCAGTACATTTACACATTTCTGCTTGTACTACAATGCATGCCAGCCAAGTTTTGATCCTACATTAGTCTTCTCATGTTTGCTGCTTGGAGTTAAAAAAAAAAAAAAGATCTAACATGACATGTATCTCATGTCATGTACTACTGCCCTTTTTTTTTTTTTTTTGTACTGGGATCTTGTACTACGCGGGCCACCTATCAACGTCCATGTGAGGAGGAGTTTTTTTTGCCCAGCAAGATTTGTGGAATGTTTAAAAATGATATAATGATTTATTTTTAAAATATTTTTATATTTAAAAATAATATATATATATATATTTAAAAAAAATTAATTTTGATATTAATATATTAAAATAATATGAAAACATCCAAAAATTTAATTTAAAATAAAAAAAATAATTTTTTTTTTAAAAATGCTTTTAAAATATAAAATAAAGGGTTGTTGGTCCTTTTCATGCTGTAACAAGCTGATGTTGATCTCTTGATTGGTGTGTCAGAAGTTAGATGTCTAATTTTCAAATGATGTTTGTCATTTTTCTAAGTCAACTAATTTCCACATCTCAACTATATATTAGGAAGAATCTATATAATATATTATAATATAAAAAATAAATGACCGCATTTGTGATCGTGATTTGTATTAATAACTTATTGAAGTATTTTCTGCAGAACATGCCAATCTCTTTCTTGAAGGAAATGCATTCTCTTTCTTTGGAGTTCTTTGAGGGGGAAGTACATTTCTGCCAAAACTAGCATTTGGAAGACAGGCTATCAGTACCATGGTCCCATGGATGTGCCATTTTGGGAGGAAATTTGTGGTTCTTGTAAGAAAATGAGAAAAAGAATTTCTTGTCATTTCTTTTTTTGATTGATCATTACCATAGTTTAAGAAAATGAAAAATACGGTGAGACACTAATTTGTTCATTGAAATTCATCTAGAGTAATCTCCAGTTCAATTGTTAATAAACAGAGCACAGTGAGCCGATAAAATATGAAGCATCATAGGAACAAGAATGCCTGTCCTGTGCAAAGAATTACACAAATCAAACAGTATTTACATTCTGCTTATCTTCCTCGAAAAACAATCTTACCTTCTGCATTTTCATGTAAGATTTGCAAAATGGTATCAGGAGGAATGTGCCTCCAAATTTTAGGCTTCTGCAACTGATAGGCTATTCGAGCCAATTTATCGGCAGCTCTGTTGCCTTCTCTAAAAACATGAGTCACAAGGCAATTTTTAAGCTCTGGGATAATCAAGTTTATGTAGCTGACTTGTCTTTGTGCTTCCTTGCATCTAACTAGTTTCCTTTTCAAAATAATATCCACTAAAGACTTCGAATCTCCTTCAAGCCATACGTTGCCCCAACCATTCTCTAACACTAACTCGAGGCCTCTTCGGAGAGCAGCTAATTCGGAAATCATGCTAGTAGTTCTGCCTATGGATTCAGCATAGCCGAGTAAGAACAAGAATGCCTCATAGTTCCTGAAGACACCTCCAATGCTAGCTTTTCCCGCCGAGTCTTTGCAAGAGCCATCAAAGTTTAATTTAGTCCAACCTATCTGAGGCTTCTCCCATGCCACTGGAATTGGATCTCTGTGCAAATTCCTAATGAAAATACGAACTGGGCTTTCTATTATTCTTCTTTGGCACCTCAAAATGTTAGTAAATGACAACATTGTTTACAACTCAAAGAAATTATGAAAAGTTTTTGATCCTTCTCAGGCTGCCTTTGCGCGGTAGCAATGCACCACTGGAAGTTTGGGGAAGACAAGTGCATAGAGAAGAAAGCACATAAACTCAAAGAAAGTGGCTATCGCCAAAAATAACACCGCAAGGACTGACTAACAAATATTAGTCATCAGTATTTCTGTATGCTATTTATTTTGGTGAACTATATATTCACCATATGAGAACGGTAAATGTTGAACATCGAACTTTTTTCAAAGATGATGGATTTGGTTGAACACTGAACCAATTCCGAAAGATGAATGAATTTGGCTGAACACTGAATCTATGTTGGAGAGATGAATGAATTTGCCTCGAAAGTGAAGAGTTAGAGACCATGCATGAATTAGTTTTTAGTTACTAAATGCTTTCTCAGTATGTGTAATGAGTTGAAATAGTGAACATAATTTGATGAATAAAAGAATTGCCATACTCCACATATCTCTCCCTTCTTTTGAATGAGTTAGAAGCTTGAACAATTGATTGTTTTTCAACTCTAACAGTAAACTTATTATCATCATACTGGTTAAAGAAATCATCACATACTAACTCCCTTGCGAAGACCAACTCTAACAGTAAACTTATTATCATCAAAACTGGTTGAAGAACAGCGAAGCAGAGGAATTGATAAATCATGATGGGTTTTTTAGCTTGTGTTTTCAGGAATTCGTTATGTGTGCTAATGCTATGATTAGTGAATCTTCTTAACAAGAAAGAGCATTCAACAAGTTAAGATACTTGTTTGACAACAAAAAGATTCTTTAAGATTTGAATTAACATCAAAGGAACATGCAAATATCGGATATGAGCATCAGAGTACTAGCAGAAACATAGTAATAAAACCAGGCCTGCCACAATGACTCAGAATCTGGTTCGAGCTGGTTTTCGTTCAAACAATTTTTCTCACTATAACAACATCGTTTCAAATAGAGGAAAAGGCGTAACACAATTATTTTTGCCTATAAGCCACAGCCAATCAAGGACGACCCCTGAAAATATTCCAGAAATAAGCACAGCACAAGCAAATTGCCCAAATGCATTCTGTTCAGGCCCCTGCAAAAATCAACCATTTTTCATGAAGTGCCATAAGAAAACATTTGTTGCATGGTAACATGCAGATGGGCTAGCCTTATAATCTTCTAGGCTCCTCTGTCAGGACACAAACTGAAAGATAAGCATTTGTTAATCCCTGGAAAGATGTTAGCATAACCATCCATCTCTGGTCACCATATTTTGCTGCGAAGTAGAAAGCAGGAACGAGGAGAAAAACTAGAAAGACTAGCAATCATGAGGCCATTTCTAGACTCCAATTTCAAGCACTCCACAAGGGGAATATATCTTGATTTAACAGAGCAAGAGAATACCTGAAAAATCAACAATCTTGAGAACTTAATTCTAGACCATGCCGAAAATCCTAATAAATTATTTATCAATTTTGGACAAACACGCAAAATTCTGCCTGGAATGCCAGAGAAGAAAACCATTTGCTTAGATGAATGATCCATTCCGCTTGGCCACTACCACCATTGTTTTGATTAGCCTTTGCTTGACTTGTATAGCTAGTAACAGTAGCGATGTCCATTCTCCTACAGCGTCAGTCTTGCTTGCAAGCAGTTATCGATTAACAGTCCTTCTTTCGGAACCCATCTGAAGAGGTCCTATTGAAGGCATGTCAATTGTTTGGTATCAAACAATTAATTCAACCAGACAATTATAGTCTGTCTGTTCTAATCACAAATTAAAAGTAAATAATGAAATAAATGAAGAACTTAAACCAGTTTTAAGGTCTCAGATTAGGAACTTTACAGGTGTAGGAAGAGAAACAAAAGGAATATGAGTACATGATTATGTATCATTCTGTCTTGTCTTCTCGGAACAACATCCAAATGCTGTCTAGAACACAGATTCCAGATTATATGTGGAGTCTTGATGAAGAGAGTATCATTCCATGCATGTCTATGCTTTCTGCATTACAATGCACGGAGAGACCATACTGCGTGCGCCCAGGACCCATATAGCCTTTAAACCGAAGCCCGAACTTCAATTCTATACCTGTGACAAAAAAAACCTAAAGGCCCAAAACCAGAAAATTGGAGGGTTTTTTTTTTTTTTTTTGGGGATTGGTGAAGGAAATGGGAGATTTTTTGAGTTGATTAATCATCTAAGGCCATAAGTGACACATTAAAGTTGACCTAGTTATAGTTTAAAAATCTTCTAAAAAATAATTCTTGATTTTGAGTTATAGTTTAAAAATTGTTTTTCTATAATAAAAAAAAAAGTTAAAATGATTTTTTTAATCTAAAATGTGTTGTTAAAAGTGATTCAAAATAACTTCTTGAAGATTTTGCATAAGTAATATATAATTTAAAAGTTGAGAATTTTAAATTTTAATTAAATAAAAATTTTGATTCAATTTTATAATAAATCTTTTATTTAAGTAAAAAAAAAAACTTGAATCAATTTGTAAAAGTTGTATTCATCAGAATCAAAATGAATCATGAGAAATTAATAATATTTAAAAAATCTAATGTTATTTTCTAGATTATAGTGTGATATCTGCTAAATAATGAAAAAAAAATACATGTTTTCTAGATTATAGTGTGCTTGCTTGGATCTAAAATATGCTCTTTAGATTCCTTTTGACAAATTAAAATCATTCTCACGAGTAAGATTTTCAGCAGGTAACTTTGTAGCTGTGAAATTTGAGGAATGACTTAGGAATGAATGATTTACTAGGGAATATGTACGTTGATTCATTATAT
>Ga0325410_1004813_pt1 | contig 15034 bp, 9 predicted proteins | sample PopdelMetagenome_16_FD_206182 | JGI IMG/M metagenome (GOLD analysis project Ga0325410, IMG submission 206182) | Populus deltoides microbial communities from Bellville, Georgia, United States - Xylem-PdIQD-R3 | ecosystem: Host-associated > Plants > Phyllosphere > Stem > Wood/Secondary xylem... | reverse complement strand
GAACACAATAAATGTATATTTGATTTCTTTTCTAAAAACATTCTCAAAAGACGTGGTTTTGGCGAAAACGTTTTCAATCACAGACCCACCGAACGCACTAAAGTGGTGGAATGTGGGCACCACGTGGAGAAAAGCTGGGGGTAAAATAATATCGTTGGTGACACGTCATCTCATTGATTCTGTTGCAGGAGGGCGTCAGGGGTGAAAAAGCATCTTGAAGAATTACCTTACGATGGCATGTATATCACGTGACTGTAAAGTGATCGTCGAGTTCGGAAGCAACCATTTAAAACTACAAAACACACGAACCCAGTTGCCGTTCTCAACTACCTGTTGGGGTTCATAATTTCTCCTAATAAGAAAATATCTGCCCTGAGTGGTAGACAACCAGATCCAACTTCTCTCATTACCCATCCATCGGACACTTCCAAATTGTCGAAAATCGAGACAAAACTTCATTGATCCTTCAGTTTCTATCGAGATAGTACCCTGGACCCCACCGTAGACTAGTCCATGTTCTGCATGATCATGATCATCATTGTGTAACCACGTCCTTGCACATCCAAGCTCGACAGGATAAAACAATCTAATAAGCCAAGCCCAGCCGCATCCGGAAGCAGGTGAGCGAATTTAACTAGAACCTCTGTAAAGGATAAGAGAGAGAGAAAATCAGGATATCGATCCGAATGTTTTTATTCCTGACATTTTAACCCTTATTGCTCTTCTTTCGGAAAGGAAAATTGCAAAGCACTCCCAGAACTTCTTAATACATCTTATATTTTACCTTTTCTTTTCCTGTTCATCTCTAGTAATTTTCGAACCTTGTGTTTTCCAATTTTGAAGGAAAATAAATGATATTCCTCCATGGTTGATGGGTGGACCATTTGTTATTGAAAGGTTACACGGCATGCATGTCACGCACATTTTGTTTTCGTCGACATTTTAGATAAAGCTAAGAGGAGGACATGTATCGGAAATTTACCATGGAAATGGTTGCGCTGCCTTAGTCAAATCCAAATTTCTATCACTGCAGATGACATGTTCTCTGACAAAATATTTTTTTCTTTCATTTTTCTCGTACTTAACTGACGATAATATATATATAAAACCCTCTAAAACTCTGATAAACAACTCGCGTCAAAAGGGTAAAGTCTCGTTTCTACCCTGGTATTGGTTAGTTGTAGGACTCCAGTTGAGCCCAACCGAATTTCAATACGGTCTCAAACTATAACAAAGTGGAAGTGTAAGCATGACTGAGTTTATGAGATTTTTTTTTTTTTTATGTATGAGTTATTTTTAAAAATTTATTTTACTTGGTAATATATTAAAATAAATTTTTTATTTTTAAAAAATTATTTTTAATATTATCATATTAAAATGATATAAAAATATCAAAAAAATTAATTTAAAATAAAAAATTAATTAAAAAAAAACACTTTTCAAACAAAAAAACTAGAAAATAAAGTTGTCAAACTTGATTGTTGATTGACCATTGAGACCACAAAGGAGTCTCAGCTTTTACTCCTTTTTCTTTTTACCACAATACAAACCAATTAGAAAATAAGAGATTCAAACACAATGAAAGATAAAAAATAAAATAAATATAAAATCTGCTTCATGAATGTATATACATGTGTGTGGGTTTGTCAATGACATTCAAAAATCAGAGATCCGCAGAACTTCCTTGACATACAAAAATGAAGCTCACCGTTGAATTTGTTTTTTCCCAGACCTCCAACTGCAGAGTAAGAATAGCTATCCGTATAATTTTATTTTCCATCACTTATTTTCCATAGTTTGAATTCTATAAACCGAGAAAACGTTCAGCTGCTCTTTTAGAGAGTGGCCAGGCCAGGCCCGCCGGCGACGATGTTTGGGATCATCATGAAAGAATACAGATGGTAAAAATAGTTGTGAAACGAAGGACACAGGACTGAAAAATAACGAGTAAGCTAATCACAGGAGCCTAATTGAGTGAATTTTAAAAACAGGCATCGTAGTTTGCTGCTATTCAATAGATATGAGAGGGCTATCAGCCATGGTACCCTGATGTTATCAACGTCATGGCACGGCACCCCTGCCTTCTCAGAAAAAATGGGGTTTCTCTTTAAGATTCCAATCTTGTTCGAACGATTCATGAATGATAAATGCAGGCGCTTGAATTTATTTATACGACAAATTTAAAAAATTGGCCCAGTCTGACATATTAACTTCAAGAAAAGAGTTCGAGTCGAGCTCTTGCATTTGTCAGGCTAATAAAGAGCAAACCATCCGACTTTAATGCAGAAAATACTGACTCGCCTGATTCATCAATAATAATCAATTCAAAAGGTAGAGATCTGGGCAGCTACTTATTGGTAGAAAATTTTATGGAGTTAAATGAGTAATTAGTAATATTGTGCTAGTTATTTGCTGGATTTATTTAATAAAAAAAGACCGGTGTAAAGAAAAAAAATATTATTTATAAAAAATAATAAGAATATTTCAATTTATAATTTATCTTTCATATTTATATTTATTTAAAAATAACTAATAAGATATTAGTTAATCTCTAATCATCAAAAAAAAAATTTCATTGATATAGCATGACAGCCAATTAATTAAATCTCAATCCAGATTATTTATTTTATTAGTTGCTAATGATAAGATAAATAAGAGAAAGTGGCGTGAATAAAATATTTCAGAGCTCCACTTCAAGAAAAAATAATAGAGAAATAGTTGAAGAAAATTAAAAACAAACATCGTATCATGATATTGATAACTGGAGATTTATTTATAGATCTCATTGAACAATTTACTTTAATGAAATTTTATAATTTCTTTAATAATCAAATATATTTTAACCGTGATTGCTATATTTTCAATTAATCAAATGACATCAGCTATATTAAGAGTATATTTATTTTTTCGTTCAAAAAGTGTTTTTGAATTTTTTTTATTCATATTAAATTATTATTTTTTATTTAGATGTTTTAATTTACTGGTATTAAAAATAAATTTTTAAAAGATAAAAAAGATTAATTTAATATATTTATAAATAAAAAATATTTTAAAAAGAACCTATTACTAATCTAAAAAGTAATTATCAAGAGTCACTGCTCAGTATTTGAACACCACAAAACTTTCCACCACGCCCCGTGTAACTTTCTATTAACGTTACCTCAAAATTCATGGAGGCTTCACTGTTATTGAAGAGATAGATGGATCTTGAAAATAAAGAGCACGATTAAAACATATCTACACAAAGAAAAGAAAAATAATTTGTAAAATTTCTACAGTAATATTAGACCAAATTCGTGCTTCTAACCTGATCTTAAAATTGTTTTTATTTAAAAAATATTAAATTGTTAATTTTTTAAGTATTTTTGAATAATTTTGATGTATTGATACAATAAAAAACTAAAAAAATACTATTTTAATATATTTTTAATTATAAAATATTAAAAAAAAAACATAATACATTACATTAACAGATATACAAATACTAAATTTAGTAAAGTGGTTTAACTCTGAAAGTGATGTTTTTTTGTTATAAAAATATATTAAATAAACATTTTTTACTTTTATTTTTCAATATTTTATATGTTAATATTAAAAAAATCTAAAAGATATTTTTTTAATTAAAACACATTTTTATAAAAAAAAACCGATTTGCATGCCAAAAACACGCTAGGCAGGTGTTTCTCAGTACGAACGCTGCCGTGTAGCCTTGTTTCTCAGTACAGTATGGCAGCTGCCGTGTCAACTCACGTCCCCTCCTCGAAATCAACGTTGTCAACTCATCCCTTCCAATCCTTGGCAAGTTTCCAAGTGGGACTTCTCCTTTCTTTATTATATCAAGTAATAATAATAATAAACTCCTTCTTTTCAATTTTCTACTCCAATCTTAATTATTTAGTCCTAAAAAAATAAAATATGGGTATCTAAAAAGATTGATACGTTTTCCAAAAGTGGCCCCACGTGCTTGGTTGTTGATGGATCATGGATGGATGGATGGATGGATGGGTGGGTGGGTGATGTTATAAGCAATCACATGATACAAGGGAAGATGTCATTCATTGTCGTGGACGTCATTTTCCACGAGGACTTTGGTGATGTTTGAAGATCATAGATCCAACGGCAGATAAATGATCCCTAGATCAACTTGTCCTCGTAGAGTGTGTAACATTACAAAACCGTCTTGGAAGATATCGTACGGCTGAGAAATAAAGAGATGCGCTGATTTCAAGCACCAGCGTATGACAGTTGTTTACATGATAGCCGTACATTGATAAGCGATCCAACGTTCGTAGTTCCCGAGGAGAGGAGAGGAGAGGAGAGGCTTGATGCTTGTGGCGGAGAAAGATGTACGTGTACAATTTTCTGTAGGACTTTTATTTTGGATAGGACCACTTTAAAAATCACAAAGTACTATTATACTCTCATATAACAAATAATTTATTTATTCATTATGTTTTCATTGTGTACTCTATTATCTTTAATAAAATAAAAATATATTATGAATAACTTTTCTTGATTCATATCTCTCAAAAATCAAACAATACACTTTCCAGAACTTTCTTGCATTGAATTGTTCTAAAACAACATATCTCAATTAATATCACCGAGTAAATTAAATTGCTTCCTGAAAAATTACTTTGGATCGTGATAATCCGTTAAACTTATCCAAATAATATCTTCTCATGATTACAGGGGTATTAACAAAACTTGATCTGATACCAACTTTGTTATAATCTAAATTTTAAATTCATGATCGACAACGCAAGAGCGACGCTGAGAGAATACCCCATCTATATTAATCCTCAAACATACTTATCATAAAACAAATTATACAAGATTCCTAACATTTCATAAACTTTTAAAATATCTTCGAAACAAATAAAATCAAATAATACTTCATAGTACTTATTACAATATAAAAATCCAACCTTTAATTAAAATAACATGATGGTACAACGTCTAAAACATTAAATAAAAAAGGATAAGAAAAAAAGTCTCACTTAAACAAAAAAGGTATATCAACAAATGAAGTAGCAAAAACTCACAACAAAGTCAATATGTTAACAAAAGTTAAGAACCTAAAAATAATATTAATAATAAAAGGTGAGTTCAACCAACTCGATAAGGGAATAACATTTAATATATACCATAGATACTATAGGAAAACAAACTAATATAAATATAATTATCCACACACACACCATGTTAACATATGATAATGAGATACATGTTAGATAATAAAAAACAAATGAAACTTTATGGTTCCAATAACAAACAAGGTTTGCGGCCCAATAAATATGGGAGGGTTAGTCGATGCCTCCCTCGTCAGTCAGATATACAAACTTTTATGTGCGTATGGATTAACTATTTTTTGTTAATGTGAAAATTTTGACAAGTATCCTAATATCAAAACATAACAAATATTTGCATAATTATTAAAGCAAATGAATAATATATAAAAAATAATTTAATTCAATAGAATGCAAATGAGATTTTAAGAGTAGATGAGCAATCCGGATATAAAGCAGCATACGTATAGTTATTCAATAAATAATCAAATATACTCATCATCTGGTCAATATATTCATATTTATACTACTTGCATATTAAAAATTATTTCACTTACTCGAATAATAAAAACAAAAGATAAACAAATATAGAATTAGAGATTACTGAAAATTGTCAAAAGAGACGTGAGCAAAACCTATAACAAATACATTAAATACGAAAAAAATAACTCGAAACAAATAGTATGAAAGATTTCAACTCTAGTATTAGAAACCAAAACGTAATTATAAAACCAAAATAAATCCACCTGATTGATCTTAAGCATATCTTAAACTGGCCAAACCTAATACCGACAAATCCCTACTGCTCGGTCAATTGGTCGCCTAAGATTGACCAAACGGTCGACCGATTTAGTCTAATTGGTAGACGTTTGATCATGATTTTTGAATCCAATTTTTCTAGTCTTCTAAACTGCATATCCAAAGATAATCGACAAGTTCCTAAAAGACTCACAATTTTTATTTTCAAATCAATTCGTTTTAAACCAAACTAACACCCTGAAACATTTATTAAACCTCTTAAATCATTAAAACCCTAAAATCAAACTTAACCAATATATTCAAGTATAAAAAGGACATTAATATCTTACCCGGTAACCTAACTTTCACTTATTCTTCCCTTTCTTCCTTCTATTTCCTTCTTTTCCTCATCATCTTTTGATTCTCTCTCTCTACATGTCTTGCTCTCTCTCTCTCTCTTTTCTTTTAAAAATACATAGATTTATCAAATTATATGAATTGTCCAATTTGTGCATCAATCATTAACACCCATAATAATCACACAGTGACACCATTGATTTTTCAAGTTTATTTTATTTTTATTATGTGGTATTACAATTATTAAACTTTGTTAAAGAGATTAATTATGTAACTTGATTCAAAGTTTGGCTTTCATTTTTTTATTATTATCAAAACATTTTAAATCTTACTTTTTCGATCAGAGTTGTCAAATATAGGTGATTTGGTTACTAACATGTGATCTGTTTAACTTTCTAAACTCAAGTGAAACTAGACAGGTTTTTACTATGATGATTTATAAATTTACATGATAAACTTGTGACATGTGATTTGAAGAGATTCTAGTGTCTTTTAACAAACTCCTTTTTTTTTCAAAAGTAATTCAATAACATGAATAATCATACAAATTAAACTTATCTCTTGATAAAAAAACAAGATTGTACTAAAAAGCTTTCCAAATACTGTATTACACCTTTTATTACCTTTTTTAATGTACAAGCACCCATATAATTTGTAAAAACTCATGATTCAGATCATGAGACTAATATAACCTTATAAAAATAAATCTAAAACAATTATGAAATTTAATTTTTAATTAATTCAGTATTGAAGGTTTAAATTGAATTAAAAAAATTAGCTTAATCAGGTTAACCAACCAAATCCATAATATGATTCATGAAACTAGCACAACCACATCAAAAGCAAAATACAACAAATTATGAAACTTAATCTTTAATAAACTAAATGTTAAAGTATGTGTGTGTATATATATATATATATAGCATCAATACATATTGATTTAAGTTTGATGACCAGGTCCTCTTTAGACCTTTTGGAAGCCATGTAAGTTATTGGTATGTGGACCAGTAATAATCTGTAATACCTTGCACGCATCTTTTTATGCTATTTTTCTTTAAATTCTTAGTTCAAAAATATACAAACTAATAAAAGACGAATTATCAAGTAACCCTTGAAGATTAGGAACTAGTTTCAACATGGTGTATGTGTCACTTATGAAAATATTGTAATTATAATTGTATGTTGGGAAACTATGCAACATGCTCGAATGTAAGGAGGACATGACAGACATTGTTTTTGAACATGCAAATTAAATGTATAGACATGGACTAAACGAGGAGCTGTTTCATTGTGGGTGACTATTTATTTTTAAATGTAAAAAAAATATTGAGGTTGCAGGAAACTCTTGGTTATTGTTATGAAACCAAGTTTAAGTTTTAAATTAAATAGTATGGAAATTGTCCTAATATAACTCAATCAATTTAATAGATAAAAAGCAACTTATATTATTAATAAAAATATAATTTACCTTTAAAAAAGTTTTATATTAAAAACATGTTTACCATGATTAATACTATTGCAAACTTTTATTTGTAGACATGTATACACTTTAAACTTTTCTTGATAATATTTTATGTGTTGTATATTATTGTAATAATAAACTAAACATCTTTGACAAGTTAGCATAATGTATTTCCAAACTTTAAAACACAATATGACACAGTCAGTACAATTCTTTACTCTATTATTAAATGTATTCCTTGCCGTGACCACCCCACATCCCCAAACACCCAGAGCGCGTGGATAGGTGTGGTCGAGGTGATTTGTATCAAACACGTACAGTAACATTGATAAGTAATTTGCCGAACTACAACTGTGATTAAAAGCTAATCAATGGTTGTCCATACGACCTGCATTTTGCTTCGCTTGAAAACGTGAAGATCATAACGTTACAATTATAAAAAGAATTTTTTTTCCCTCTCCAATTGCTGAATAAAGAATATATATCTTCACAGAAATGGTAGTATTTCTTTGACTAAATCGCATAGAACCTTTTTAAAACTTGGTCGTACCCAATTAATCCCCGAATTAAAAGATTTTTGAAGACATCACTTCGAGCTTTTATAATTCTCCTGGTTAGTATTTTTATAAGATTTCCATCAAATAAGTGATGGAATGACACACGTGGCAATATCTGATGTGATGGAAATGAATTCAAAACACCTGAATGTATCATTCACAAAAGGATTTTGGTTTTTTACTACTAAGAATTTGAGAATTCAAAACACTTGGAGGATGGATTTAAAGGAGAGTAAAGAATCCTCCTCGAGGGAGAAAATAAAACGCCAACCATCTCTTCGAACTGTTTTCTTATATTTTTATCGTTTATGGATTTTACATTCGGAAGTGTCGAGAACCGTTTTTATTTACAAAATTAAATTTATTTCTTCAATTCAGTCTACCATTGTGATGTTAACGAGTGTTGGATTTATCGTCATGCAAAAGGATAGAGCCAACTTGCTGCTTGGCGTGTTGAAGAATGGCAGGTCAAAGACAAGGCGGATGTTTCTGCAACCTACCATGTTTACCAGTTTCCATTTAAAAAAAAATTAATGAAAGTCGAAGGTTTGTTTGTTAATGTCTGATTCTGTTCTTAAGTGATTTTTAAAAATATTTTTAGTTTTAAAAAAATTAATTCAATGTTGTTTTTAGTGTTTTTATATTTTTAATATAATGATATAAAAAATTTTAAAAATTAATTTTAATATATTTTCAAACAAAAAAAACAATTTAAAAAATAGCCATCAAAGAAATCTCAATCACCCCTCAGTTCAGACCATGATTAGTACCGTGGCAAAGCCAGCACTCTAATGCCGTGCACATGTAAAACACATCAAAAACTAATATTTGAAAAAAAGATAGAAAAGATAAAGGCATGGGTCGGCAATTCCAGGGAGAATCCATCCACACAGTGGACATCAGATTCGGCCGACCATTAAAACATGGAAAATTTTAGCCGATTCATTCGATGGCTAATTCTTATTTTCATTTCCTGTGTTCTGTAGTCTTTTAGCTTTATATATTTTATTCGTTCTGGAAGGTTTCTTTTGTATCGTCAGCATTTGCTGCAAGGGCATGGCATGGAAAACATGCATGCATTTTGTAGTTCTTTATGTTAAAACCGATTTGGTTTATTAGCTCACAGTCCAGCCATATGCGGTGGGGTGCACTGAGACAGATTGATTAGCATACCTGGCACACATCATCCAGCTCTATGTTTAAATATGAAGTACTGTGTGATCTCAAACTAATTTTCTTGTCCTGATCTAAAAACTTTACCGTTGATAGAGATTCCAGGGAACATTTTCCTTGCAACACAAGAGATGCGTAGTCCTTAGGATCAGGTTTTACCCTTCATAAAGATGAAAAATAAAAAAATTATCATTCGTGACGGTACATTTGATAATTAATTGGTTGTTTTGGGTAATTTTTCGAAATTTCAAGCCCAGAAAACTTTATTCAAGGACGGAGGCATTATATATATATAGAGACGGATATTTCGGAATTCTCTGAAATTGAGATTGAGAACGAAGTGTGTGGGTTGGCGTTAAATTGATTTGATTGTTTTAGCTATATATTTACAAATTGAAACTTATCTTTTACTAGTCAAGAAAAATTCGTTTCAAGAAGGAATGGGAAATCTCCCTAAAAGCTGGTTCAACAACTTGAGTTATCAGGCGAACAAATTATAAACTAATTAAGGCGTCACTTCTCTAATAGCGATGCTTGCTAGTATTTCTGAATTAAGAACTTCAACTGGTTGTCTCAAGGAGAGTGCTAGCATTGTCATTGGAAAAGCGAAATCAAACATCTAGTTGTGGCAGCATAACCAAGCTCACTGTACATATATGTTCTACCCGATAAGTTCAATTTTGGGTCCTGAGGGTTAGAATTTTGAAAAATTTCCATGCAGACCCAATTTCCCTTTCTTTTTTTTTTTTAAATCTTTTTATAAGAGGTTTTTATCTCAAAGGAGTTGGAGTTGGTCAATGTCTAACTCCCATTATATTCAACATCTTTGACGTCCCTGTGGCGGTCACATGCTTTCGCATGAGAATCCAGTGGACTGTTCGATCAATGTCAAATCCCTTACCAACCATTCATAGTGGGACAAAAATACACGTGATTGGGTTTGAATTAGACCCTAAGCACAATTCCATTAAAAATAAATCTGCAGAGAAAAAACATCTTATACTTGGTCAAGTCATAATAATTGGTAAACACGTTGGGCACACGGCATATGATGTGGTATAGAGATAATATCAACCCATATCCCCTAGACTATACTTGGGTTCAAATTAAATCCCAGTTCCTTTAATTGGGAGGCACGCTCTACTGGTTTCTCTAATTTTAAGAGAAAATTCCGTCCCTTTATTGTGACTTCGGCTTATACAGATTGACATTTCCAAGCGGAAGACTTGACCTTCATGTGTATAAGTTCCCATTTTATGCATGAGTAGCTTAGCTTTCAAGGAAATGAGGATCGCATCCACCCAGGAAAACATTGCCCAAGATAGGGTTTATGTGGTGGGTCATAACCTGCCCCCTTTCACAGTGTCTGAATCACGAAAATTCCTTGAAAGCAATTCTTACCGGTCCTCCCCACCTATCTCTTAGTCTTCCTTAAGTAGAATCCCTCGGGATGACTTGACTTTAAGCATCCTGATTTTTAAGATAATGGCTTCCGAACAGTGTTCTTTAATTGCCAGGCGAATTTGAATTTCTGTTATCACAACCCGTAACTAGCTACTCTTCTTGATCACTAATTGGCAGTCTGACCTGACAACAGAATTGTGAAATGGCATGACTTTGTTAAATGCATTACACAGGTGTATATACAGCAAAGAAAGAATATGCTAACAGAATGGCTAACAGATTGCCTGTACATTTTGGTTGCCTATATTCGTAGGAGTGTAACAGATTTGTGCAGTGTCTGTTATACAGTGGTGCACTACTGGTTTTCAGTGTGTATTATGGCGTGTCTGTTATCCCCCCACAAGATGGAGCTCGGCCTGAGAGGCCTATCTTGTCACGAAGAAACATAAAACGAACTCTAGAGAGCGGTTTAGTGAAGAGATCAACTAGTTGATCAGTGGAGGAGACGTGTGCAACACGGAGAGTGCCTTTTTGTACTTGATCACGTATGAAGTGGAAGTCGATAGCAACATGTTTCATTCTGGAGTGGAAAACAGGATTGGAACACAACTGAGTAGCCCCAATATTGTCACAGTAAATGACTGTACATGTTGGTAGTGGGAGGCCAAGATCATGTAGCAACGAGGATATCCAATTGAGTTCAGCAGCGGTGTTGGCAACTGACCTATATTCTGCCTCAGTGGAAGAGCGTACAATGATTTTCTGTATTTTGAAGCTCCAGGAGATAGGGTTGCGACCAAGATAAATAATATATGCACTTGTGGATGAGAAGTGGTCTGGATCACCTGCCCAGTCAGCAACAGAATAGGCATGTAGATCATCAGAAAATGCATGTAAGGAAGGGGGAGAAGCACTATATAATTGAAGACCATGGTCAGAGGTACCACACAGATAACGTAGCAGGCGTTTGACATGAATCCAGTGTTCAGTGGTAGGCTGGTGCATGAATTGGGAGAGTTTATTGACCGCATAGGCAATATCAAGGCGTGTGAGGAGTAGATATTGTAGACTGCCCACAACTGAATGAAATTCTGTGGGATCAGATAATGCATCGCTTGAGTAGAGGGAAAGATTGGTGCCTGATGGTAGAGGAGTGGAAACAGGTTTAGCATGAGTCATGTGAGTGCGAGTGAGAAGATCAAGCAGATACCGACGTTGAGATAGCAGAAATCCATGCTGGTTTGGAAGAATTTCTATCCCAAGAAAATATGACAACTTTCCAAGATCTTTCAGAGAGAACCGATGAGCCAGCTGACTGATTGACCATGTGGGCATCATCCCCAGTAATAATAAGATCGTCAACATAAACTAGTAAATATACAAGATGTTTACCAGTTATGAGGACGAATAATGAAGTGTCAGCATAGGAGTTTGTGAACCCGGACTGAAGAAGAAAAGAGTGGAGTTCATGATACCAGGCACGGGGGGCCTGCTTTAAACCGTAGATAGCTTTCTGAAGCTTACATACATGAGATGTAAAGTTTGTATCAATGAATCCAGGTGGCTGACTCATATATACATGTTCATTAAGTGTACCTTATAGGTATGCGTTGTTAACATCAAGCTGCTGGAGTGTCCAGCCATAACTCACTGCAATGCTAAGAACAAGTCGGATGGTGGTGGGTTTGATGACTGGATTGAAGGTGTTATAATAGTCAACACCTGGACGTTGATGGAATCCTTTGGCAACCAAACGAGTCTTGTACCTGTCAACAGAACAATCAGAATTTTGTTTGGTGCGAAAGATCCATTTGCTGCCCACAACATTTTGACAGGAGGAAGAGGGTATGAGCTTCCAAGTGCCATTGTGAATGACCGCATTAAATTCTTCTGACATGGCTTGGCGCCATTTGGGATTTTTAAGTGCTTGGGCAGATGTGGTGGGTTCAAGATCAGAATTCATGGATAACATGGTGGAAAGATTGAGTTTGTTGATAGATTTATGAATATTATTTTTTGCCCTTGTTTGCATGGGATGAGTTGGGAGGCAAGGTGTTGGCAGTTTCTCTGTGGTACATATGTGATGTGTGTGTGTAGGAGGAAGGGGTGTAAGGAGGGGAACATTTTGAGATGTAGGTGGTATAACTTGTGGCACTGTAGGAGTTTCACAGTGAAGCTGATACGAAAAACAACCTGTAGAAGGTAGTGGGATTATGGAAAGGACAGTGCGGATTAGGATAGGTGGTGGTAGCCATGTAGATATGGTGGTTGAGTCAGGTCTTGCAGCTTGTGGAAGAGTTGATGTAAAAGGAAACATGGATTCAAATGAAACGAACATGTCTTGATACAAAAAGTTTGGATGTGGATGGATCATAATAAAGATAAGCACTTTGAGTGAGTGAGTACCCGAAGAAGACACATGATTTAGAACGAGGTTTTAGTTTATGATGGGTGTAGGGGCGAGGCCAAGGATAGCAAAGACAACCAAACACTTTAAGTTTGGAGTAATTGGGAGGGGAATCAAAGATTTGTTCGTAAAAAGATGACAGATTTAGTGTTGGAGTGGGCATCCTATTAATCAAGTATACAACTGTAGCAAAAGCATAAGGCTAATGACATGAAGGAATGGAAGCATGAGATAGAAGAGTGAGACCTGTCAACTATATGGAGGTGTCGTCGTTCAGAAAAACCATTATGTTCAGGGGTGTGGGGGTGGAGTGGTGCGATAGGAAATGCCATGAAGAGCAAGAAGATTAGTAAGGGCCACATATTCTCCACCATTGTCTGAGTACAGGGTTTGAATATTTTGATTGAAGTGTTTCTCCGTAATGGCTTTGAACCGAATGAAGATGTCCTTTACGTGTGATTTTTGTTTTAGAGGATAGAGCCATATATACTTAGTGAAATGATCAACAAAGATGACATAATACTTAAAATCATCATAAGACATAATTGATGAAGTCCATACATCGGAGAAAATGATCTGAAGTGGTCGAGTGGAAGTAATGGTGGAAATAGAAAATGAAAGTTTGTGACTCTTATTGCAATGACAAGCATCACAAGACAACTTGTATAAACTGGAAGAAGATAAATCAAGGCAATGTTTAGAAATGACATGTTGTAAAATAGGGAGAGCAGGATGTCCCAATCTATGGTGCCAGGCAAAGGACGTGGTTTTGACGCTGGAAAAGACAATTAGAGAGGGAAAAGTTGGCCATTCATAGACACCATCCTTAGCTTTACCCGTCAAAAGGATTGCTTCTGTGTGAAGATCCTTGACAAGAAAAGTGTATGGTAAGAATTCAATAGAAGCATTGTTGGATATGCAGAATTTGGAGATGGAAATCAAATTTTTAGTAATGTTGGGTACACAAAGAACATTTGTTAAGGAAAAATGAGTATTGGAGATGGGAAAAGAGGTAGAACCAGTGTGTTTAATAGGAAGAGTCGTGCCATCTCCGATCATAATATCGTCAGAACCCTGATATGGGGCATGAAGGGAGAGGTTGTACAGATCAGAGGTAACATGATGAGAAGCACCGCTATCTAACAGCCATGGTGGAGTGGTGGTAGAGGTGGTAGCAAGGTGTGATGTTGGTTGCCATGGGGAGTTGGACACTGGGGAACTGGTGTTATGTGAAGTATTAATCGGTATTAATTTAAAAGAGGGACAATACTTAGTTGTGTGGCTTTGTATATGACAGATTTGGCAAAAACCCAAATAAGGTTTGGAAGGGTGACGAGCAGGACGTGAAAGGAAAGAGCCTAACTGAGAAGGAGAAGAAAAACGAGTAGGGGGGATGATGGGCGTCAACCTATATTGCTATTGTTGGAAGGGGAACGCCAGTCTGTGTGTCTGCCAGGAGAATGTAGAGAGGGTGATGACTGACAATAGCTAGTAGAGTGACGGTTGGCGAGATGAGCAGATGCAAGAAAGTAAGATTGATCAGGGTGGCTAACATGTTGGAGGGATGCTTCAAAGTTAAGGAGTTTTTCATGAAGCTCATAAAAGAAGATGGGATTATCACGAGCTTGAACTGCCCTAGTTAGCTCTTTATAGTCATCACCAAGGCCCTCAAGTATGCGGTCTGAGAGGTCTTCATCATCAACTGGGGCGCCAAGAGTGGCAAGCTCATCAGCTCGAGCTTTAATGGTCTGAAGGAACTCAGAAACACCCATAGATCCTTTAGTGATGTGTTTTAATTGATTTTTCACTTACTTGATTCTGCCACGAGATGGTTTGGCATACGTATTAGCCAAGATTGTTCAGGCTT
>Ga0325410_1004811_pt1 | contig 15037 bp, 18 predicted proteins | sample PopdelMetagenome_16_FD_206182 | JGI IMG/M metagenome (GOLD analysis project Ga0325410, IMG submission 206182) | Populus deltoides microbial communities from Bellville, Georgia, United States - Xylem-PdIQD-R3 | ecosystem: Host-associated > Plants > Phyllosphere > Stem > Wood/Secondary xylem... | reverse complement strand
TTTACTTATCATCAGGATCATGATTTACCATTGAAATCTGACCATGTGCGGTTGCACTTGAGAGGTAGTAACGAACAACAAATTTCTAGAAATTGAATTATTATTCTTTTTTTTTTTGCAGCGTTTACTTATATAAGATGAGACATAGGATCTACAGGTTAAGTAAATTTGTGTCCCAGAACTTTGTATGGTTCAAAATGATATTGACCTATGTAGTATTCGGCTGTGAGATCCATTTGGGGGGGGGGGGGGTGTATAAGGTACATTTGGTGTTTTTCTGGTTGAAAAGATGGAATGAGGAAGGATGGATATGGTAAAGTGGGAGGATGGAAAGGAGAAAGGATGGATGTTAACTCATCCATCTAGTTGTTTGGCTAGCAAGGAGGGCAAAGATGGAAGCCAATTTGCCCAAATTGGACAGATTGTAGATCACAAATGAGGACGGATTTTTCCTTTCCTTCGTTTGGTCTCAGTTCATGGTGCCAAATAAGGAATTTACCTCATCTATCCCCTCTCATCCATTGTCCCAACCATCCCTCCTAACAAATACAGCCTTGGTGATTATGAAGGAAACTGATTGAAGAGTGATTTCTCTTTAAATTGTTGGCATTGCCTTGGAAATTTTTTATTTCCATTGTTACATAAGTGGTTTAAAATATAGAGGAACCCTTCAAAACTCAAAATATCCAAGTACTAGGAATTCCATATAATGCACTGCAATGAAATGAATGCTATTATTGTGGCTGTAATTGAACCATGAAGCTAAACGTTGGAAGGAAGTAATTCATATAAAGAATTATGAATGTCATTGTGTCTGCGTTGTTCATATATTAGGTATGCATGGTGACCAAAGATTTCTTCACTATCTTTGCCGTTAGTTATTATTCAATGACAAATCACAAAACAATTGTATCTTTAAACAGGGGCAATGGTGCTCGCAGACAGTGGACTCTGTTGTATTGATGAATTTGATAAAATGTCTGCAGAACATCAGGTTTGTGCTGACCACTCACCAATTTTTGGATTTGATCACACTGATCTCAAAGACCAGGTTAGAATTATATTGGGTTTGCCATTTTACCACAGTCTCTTCTAGAAGCTATGGAGCAGCAATGTGTCTCTGTTGCTAAGGCTGGTCTCCTTGCAAGTTTATCAGCACGAACTTCTGTTTTAGCAGCGGCAAATCCTGTTGGTGGTCATTACAAGTAATACTTTCTAAATTTTCATCTGTGGTAATTCTTTGTTTTGACCATGCATCTTTAAGCTATAATATTTAAGAAAATGTTCTTTGATATGGAAAAAATATGACACTTCAAAGATTAGGCGTTTTCTGTTCTTAATACATCCCTAGTTTTTTAATCTTGCTGGATGGTAATCATACAGATGCCTGCATACTATAGCTTTCTCACATGGATATGTTGATTACATCTGAAATCTATATTGCAGCCGTGCAAAGACAGTGAATGAGAACTTGAAAATGAGTGCTGCTCTTCTATCACGGTTTGATTTGGTTTTCATATTACTTGACAAACCTGATGAAGTGCTGGATAAACGAGTCTCAGATCACATCATATCAGTAAGTTATCCTGTCTGGCATATGGTAGTGCATTCTTTTGCATTGAAAACATGCTATGACATTCAAGGTGAGTCTGTTCTGTATCATTAAAAGTTGTGCCAACAGACCATCTGTTGTCTACTACTCTCTGTCTGAGCACAAATGCCATGGAAATGAGATCAATTTCGAAGAGTTTTGATATGAGACATGTTAGAAGTGAATAAGCATGTATTTTTATTTTCACCACGTTGAATGTTTTGTATTTACTCTTTCAGCATTTTAATTGCAGCGTAAATCACATGCTCTTGGCATGTAATTATATTGTTTTTCAAACAATGGAAAATATTGCTTGTTAAAACTATCACTGTCTCCAGGGCCAGATTAAAAAGATAATCTTTGAGTTCGTATGCATTTAATGATATGACAGACTCAAAAGCGTCTCTATTGCAGCTTCATGCTGGATATGGAGAATATTCACCAGCAGCCAAAAAGTTACGGACAGGTAGCCTTCCTATTTCTTTTTCTCCTTATTTCACTTGGCGGTGGTTGTTTTTTTTTTTTTTTTTTTTTTTTGGGGGGGGGGGGGGCACTGATTAAGGTAGTGCTTCTTCCCACCGATGAATCTATTTTACCAAAGTGGAGTTTTATATTCTAACAAGTTATGCCTTCTGATCATGCAAAAATGCAGCATCACTGCATGGAGGCACAGATATGAGTGTAAGAAATGGATCCTTGGTTTCACGGTTGAGACTGGACCCAAAGAAGGATGCTGATTTTGCTCCATTACCTGGTCCACTTCTTCGCAAATATATTGCTTATGCTAGAACTTATGTCTTTCCTAGGTGGTTTTTTTGTGATCTCTAAACTGAGAGATTTCATATATTCTCTAGTTTGCAACTACAAATGCAAACTTATTTGATTTTGTTGACATAGGATGTCAAAACCAGCAGCAGAAATACTACAGAAGTTCTACTTGCAGCTTAGAGACCACAATACATCAGCTGATTGTACACCAATAACAGCAAGGCAACTGGAAAGTTTGGTGAGGCTGGCTGAAGCTCGAGCTCGGCTAGAGTTGAGAGAAGAAGTGACAGCCCAAGATGCAACGGTCAGTTTTGTTTGATATTACGAGTTCTTTTTAACACCATTTTCTAGTTGAGTTCAAACTTTAGACCAGTGAACTGTTTGGTACTTGTTGAAGTTAGCAAACTGTTTGGTACTTGTTGAAGTTAGCAAAGGGCCTTTGCAGAGTTCTACATGACCATGCTGCTGTTTGAGGGACCTTCACGTAAATCTTGAAATAGACAAAAGCAATAAATCCGATTTAGAGCCCGAAACTCCTTCAAAACATAGCAGAGTTTGCTAAAATGGAAGACAAAAATATTGTTACACTTTGTCATGAAGCCCTAATTTTCTCACCTCTGCCACTTTAGATGTGTTCTCAAGCCCTAAAATGTTGACCAGAACCTGTTTATTTGAAAATAATGTGGATAACAGTGCTATCTAAAGGACTTAAAGCTTTGCACTCGACCAGTACTTGGTTTGTTTTAAGTTTAAGACAATTGTAGTTTTTAGTCACAACTATTTAATGAATTTTGGATCGATTTTTCATTTTTAGCATATGCCTTGCAGGACGTGGTTGAAATAATGAAAGAATCCCTATATGATAAATATGTAGATGAGCACGGCGTTGTAGATTTTGGTCGAAGTGGGGGGATGAGTCAACAAAAAGAAGCAAAACGGTTTCTAAGTGCCCTCAATAGGCAGTCAGAGTTGCAGCGAAAAGATACCTTTTCAATTTCTGTATGGACAATCGTTTTTTCTTCCATTTCTAACAAAGATTTGTTTCCTATAAAATTCATGCAAACATGTGTTGTTTTATTTCAGGAAATATACAGTTTAGCAGACAGAATTGGCCTAAGAGTTCCAGATATCGACACATTTGTGGATAACTTAAACAGTGCTGGTTATCTACTCAAGAAGGGACCGAAGACATTTCAGGTACTATAATATGACAGTTCTGAGGACTCAGGATCACAATAACTTGGTAATAGTCAGAACCCAGAAGGTTCAACGATTTTGCATTTCTGTTTCCAGTAACCAAAGTAAAAAGGGACGTGAACCCTAACAATTATGCTAACCTTCTTACTGCATGAATGGCTACTTTCTAAAGCACCAGAGCCATGATAGGTTACCTTAAGCACATGTTAGTGTCCGTAAGAAATCAGCAACTTCTGATTAGCCATCATATTGGTGCAGGTGCTAACATCTTCTTACTCCCGGAGTCAGTCATCAAGGGGGTAAGTTTCTTGAAGAAACCGAATTTTTTTTGATTTTTCACTGGAACTGGAAGTTTTCTTTATTACTCTACCACATAGAGCAGGGACATCGTTATGAACTTCACTCGGTGCCTGCTATACAACCGACCATGAGCTCATGCGATTATGTCTAGTGAAAGCGTGAAACTCTTGATTGTAGATATGGGTTTAAAAGCAGGAAATCTAAATTCCCTTTTCTGAACAGATTTGAAATAGCTAATAACTATAATTCATGTGATGAGAGCAGTTTTTGAATATTACCCTAAGCATCTTATATTCAGTCAATTTTTTCACTCTGCAACAAGGTTTTGAATATTATACTTTCCTTCCCTGATCAAGAATCAACACAAAAGAGCCTAGTAATAATAAGTTGAGGTGAAATTGTTAATGGCATATGCAATTGAGGTGACATGTAATGTAAGAGCCTAGTAACTAGGAAATTGTCAGGTAATGATTCATTGTTTGTGAAGTCACTGACCGAGTGTAATAATAAGTTTTAGACAAAAGAGTTTGCGTCGTCTATATGGTTGCTGGTGTTTCCTGGTAAATCCTTTTCAGCTGAAATCTAAGCCTGCTATTCATCTAGCACTAAAGAAGAACAATGTACAGATATAGTTGTATAATGTATCTGCCTCCTAAAATAATACTATGTTTTGTGGATATTAATACGTATGCCATCACCTAAAGTGACGAGGGGTTGATTGAATGGCCCGAGACCAAACATTGTGGATAGAAAAATTATATTGTTGGAATTTGAAATTCCATTGGTTGTTATACAGGTGTTAGGTGGATGGAAGAATTTATTAGAGATTTAGATGGAGAAAATTATACTGAAATTCTGTTAGAAATTGAACGTATAAAGTTTATTAGAATGAATTTAAAAATTAATATGAATGTTGTTAGTCTAAATGGTAATATAAAGTCAATATTATCAAATATATAAAAACAAATTCCCTGTTTTCCCTTGAGCTCAAGGCTCAAAGGATTGTTAAATATCTACGTGGTTACGAAACATCTCTAAATTAATTAAAAAATATAAAATTAAATTGAAAAAAAAATCTTCCTTCTCCATTATCTTTGTTTTTTTCTAGCAAGATAAAAACTAAAAAATATATTGATGAAACTTCTTTTATCTAATGAAATCTGTTCTGTTGACATCAAAATAACTTATTTTGTTGTCGAATGGTGATTGATAGACAACTTTATCTCTTAAATCTAGGGATTGAAATGGAAATAGAATGAAGTTTTGGATCGAAAATTAAAAGGGACCAAAATGGAAAAAACAAAAAAATTAAGGACCCATTTTAAAACCTGTCTCATGTAGAGTGAGTAAATAAATAAAAGGAGGCTACATTTTTTGTTTCATCATTTGATATGGTCCCTAAAGATTTAATTATTTATAAACAATAAAAATAAATTCTATCATGCCAAACACAACATTAATTTAACATCATATTGTTTTTTTAGATCATAAGAACCCCACAAGTTAATTGAAACAAATTATCAGTCTTAAATTTCAATAAACACAATATTTGATGATAAAATTAAAAAAAAATTAATTATCAAAATATAAAATGCTTGAATGATAACATAAGGCATGGTAACAAAAAGAGAATTTCCATTCCATAGTGATTCCCCCGGAGCAATTTTAGTTTATATATATAAACTTATTCGTTGTAATTTCCATTTCCATTTCCATTCCATAGTTAATAAGATGTTTTTAGCGTTACTATGTGACTAAGTACATTAAAAACCAAAAAAACTGAAAGAAGTAAAAACAATTAGGTTCATTGTTTTCTATTTGCACAGAGAGAGTTGTTAACTTGCTTGTTTTTGAAGGGACGAAAAACACTAGAACTTCAACTAAAACATACCTTTTTCATAAATAAAAAAAAAAAAGCATTTATACACGGGCTACAAACGCAGGTAAAAAAAGCAAACCTTTTTCACAAGGCTACAAACGCAGGTAAAGAGATAAAAGTGCAGGCTGATAAGGAAATGTTGAATGAAAGAATCAGGCAGAAAACCACACATGCTTTTGCAATCTAGACATTTTAATAAAGTTAGGCATTTATACACAGGTTACCTATCTCAAAACAACCATTCTTCAATGGCCAAGAGATGGCTATAAAACTGTTCAGTGCACCAGAAGGAAGAGTTACCTAAATCTAAGATACAGTGATTTGTGCATGAAGTGTTAGCACACCGGGCAGCCCATCTAACAGAAATCATTTCCTCCTTTCTGTACAGCTTCCCGAACCTCGAGTAAATCAACTACCGGGTTTCCATTTATGTACACATCCACCAAATGTAGCCTGCAAATAGAGGAGCTTCCCCTTGTTCCACAGCAATCAGTTCCCATTCCTCTAAAACCCATTATATCCACCCACATCTATCAGCACTCATTCTTTTACCTATATACAAAAGCACCTGGTCTAATAATTACAAATTCTAAATTTATGTACCAGTGATGGCTACGAGAGGTGGAATGATCCTTGACCCTCTGTTATGGCATACAGAAGTTTCTCTTTCATCTTGTCCTGCAAAAATATAAGCATAAAAAAACTTGTATATTCATAGTCCACAGAGAAGATAGAGAGGCAATAAATGTTACTTTTGACGAGTAAGGTGGCAACTTCAGATAATTGGCACAAGTCATCACACTGGGAAGGTCCGCATCCGCACAGTTGCTACAATGCTGTTGAGAGCACAAAGAGAATAAGTGACCGAATCATTACTACAGTTTATGAAAAGGAAGGGTGCATCAGTGCCACAGACCTTCCGGACAATTGTCAATTTTGGATTCAGAGATGCCAAGCCTCCTGTAGGTAGCCGAGGTGCCCCGGTTACAAACTGTAGAAATGATCGTAGCTGTTCGCATTCAAATTCCTTTATGATTTCCAGTAACTGCAATTCCATAATGAATGAGCAATATTTGAGAGGAACCCCTAAGCTTTCCGGCTAACTAATGTTATTTAAGAGTAGGGGGGGGGGGGGGGGGAGCACCAACATTAACAACAGGAGGGCTGCTAGCAGTGTATCCATGATCAAACTTGATATGGTCCAAAAGCTCATTGAACTGCTCCAAAGTAAATGATATATAGATAAATAAAAATCATATCATCAGTATTCGTCAGTAAAGACTAGATCAATCAAGTGTTAAAAATACATACAGCCCAAAATTCACGTTCTCCACATAGCAAACGCTCAAGTTCCTCCTCGGTGAAAATCATAAGATGTTTAATAGGAAAAACCTGGAAATTTAAAGTAAGACAAAAAAAGTCAGTAACTAATAAACAAAATAAATTGAAATTAATCATAAATTGGATAATCATAGCAACTGAAGGAGATGAGAATCAAGAGAATCAGAATAAGATTAGCAATCCTAGGACAACACATCTCTGCACAAAGAGGGAATTAAGTAGAATTATTATTATTATTACGTCATAAAACTATAATGACTCAAAGGAAACCAGGAGATTGAGGCTATAAACAAGCCACCCAAACATTGCCGAGTTCCCTTCAAAACACTCCTAGGATAATGGAAAGAAGAGATAAAAACACCATTCTGAACTCTTATTTCAAATCATTCCAGGGACAATACATGCTGTACTCCAAGGGGTAATATATAAAAGAATCAAACCCTTATTCTCTTCAGGGAATCCTCTCACTATTCTTAAGGAGTTATTGAAACAACAACCATAATGCATGAAATAACAGACCTGGTTAAATCCAGACTTGAATGCTTCAACTTGTCTGGAAATTCCTGTGTGTATAGTAGCATCCACAATGCGAGAAACATAAGCATCCAAGTTAACCATATTCACCTACGATCATAACATGAATGAAGTGTTATCATTTTGAACCCAGCGCATTAATAATTTAATATCTGTGGAGAAACGTATGACATCATATTGAAGAATGCCTTACAATTTTGTGATCTTCATCAAAACTAAGAACATAATCAGGATACCCAGGAAGAGTAAAGTCAAGATAAAGATCCTCGATTTTGGTGTTCCAAAAGCATGCATCTAGAGCAGAAGATGAGTTTTCTCCAAAGGCTGATCCCATATTTTTTTTCCTGTTGACAATAGCCTGGAACTCTAGCAATGTCCTACCAAGCTCGGGATCAAAGGACTGGATGTCATACAAATTAAGTTCCTACACTCCCAAAGGGAATCAAATTAGTTAATACTGGGTAGTATACAGAGTCAACAATTAATGAGAAGCTTTCGTGGAGCCATTGATACTCCCAAGACGTCCATAACCAAGGAATACCTGCTGAAGAATAAGCTTATAGAAGGCTTTAGAGAATGGTAGATCCAGCACCCTCCCATCTTGAAGAGCCTTGGCTACAATTTGTCCCAGAAGGAAAAACTTTTTAATAACTTCAGAAAACTGTGCCGCATCATCAGATGCATCCACTGAAGATGGCCATGGGCGAGGAAAAAGTCCAAATGAAGAGTTCACAATTCCAGAGTATTCAGCCTGCAGGGTCTCGCTGGTGGTAAATGAAATATGATCCTGCCTCCACATACCAAGGCCAGACTTCTGAAACTCACGACTAACCAGAGTATAAAATTCCAAGGTTGGACCGAGACCAGTACCAACTTCTTCATTATATTCCACTTCAATAGGTGCTTTAACATGAGCATAACTATCCATCATCTGGGCAGCAGACTCCAGAACTCGGTCACGCAAAACTAGGAATTTCTTACGGGACAAACTGCCAGCACTTGGTAGTCCGTCCCTTGAGACACCTGAATTATTATGTGATGATGGCTGTGGTTGAACTTGCTGACGGCCGAATGCTGACAACCGGAAATATTTACACCTAGCCTCAAAGCTAAACAAAAAGTAGCATGAATCCATGAGCTGATTGCACCACACAGGCATGCCACCTATGGACACAGCCAGAGAATCCCGCATCTGTTGCTCCAATTTCTCGGTCAACTTACAGCTCACAAATTCATTTTGTGATACTGGGCGAACTGCTACCTTTAAATAACCCAAATTATCAATCAGCCCTTCAGCAAATGCATGGATTCTTTCACGAGACATCAGATGAAATATAAACCTGTTTAAACCTTCTAAACTTTTAAGCAGAAACAATACATCATTAGTAGGACTATACTTATCCAAGTCAGAAGTGAGTTCGCCATTAAACAAGCTTGATAAAAATGCAGGATGCTGCATATAAGCCCCAACTTGATCTAACATAGAGGAATTTTGAGCTGTACTAGAATGATCTGGAGGACTATCATCTTTAGGGTCCACAACTATTCCGTAAGTCAAGGTGTGTACTTGAGTCCACAGCTTTGCAGTGCTGTTAATTTCACGGTCTGCTTTAACTTTTTGCTGGAGAATTGCCTGGTAAAGAGTCAAAGTTTGGTCCAGCCGCTGCCCTTCTAGGTAAAATACCAGTTTCGGCAGAGCATCTCCATTGCTACAGGACATAGGACAATGACTTTTTGTAGTGACATCACCACATGAAGGAGACTGCACTATTTTCTCCACTGAGACCTGGAATATAAGTATCATACAATGAGGGCCAGCAAACAATCTTTGAGCTAATAACAAAACCAGACCTTGAATTAAGAAAAAAGCAGGCCATAAGAAAGTTGAAACAACAATAGTACAACCACAATCAAATTAAGCAGCTTGCATTTCATTTGCAATTACACGAACAGTTGGATACACAACATAAAACATTAAAGCATATTTATGTGTACATAAATCACCAGGAAAATCAGGACTGGCATATACAACCACAACCAACCAATCGCGAGAGAAAACCCTGCTTTTACCTGAGTTATGTGAATTTTATATCACCTGATAACGTGTAATTGCAAAGGAAAAATTTACTTACATTATGAGTATTATTTGAGGATGTTGTTTCATCAGGATTTCTCTGCAACAAATTTACATCTGGTTCTGGTGGAGACTGAGATAGGTTAGCTTCATCTTCCTGCAAAAGCCAAGGAAATGATGATTACAAAATTCTCCAAATCCACATAAACAGATAGCGAAACAGGGAAAGAAACTGATCCAGAGGACTCATTTATTCAAAAAAACCATTAATTAACCACTAGATAAGGACCTGCATTACAGGCAAATCAGTAGCAATACTATCAGGCTCCATGAGTCCTGAACTTTCCCCTTGACTGGAGTTTGCAGTTGATGGTGATTTGAACTGTGCATTTTCTACTGACAACGCGCCTTCTATAGCTTGAGCAGCTGATTCTATTTGCTCTGTTCCTTTTATTCTAACTTTAGGCGATAAAAATCCTTCAATTGCATCCACAGAAGAAAGAGGGTCTACTGTCACAACATCTTCAGAGTAGTCGCAGAGGCATGTCTCACCCTTTCCCCTGACAAAACGTACTCTTAGGCATGGATAAGATGTGCAATGTCCAGTAGGAATGATTGCAAACGAGGATCTTTGCTTGGATGCATGGCTCAAAATAACAGGGAAATTCTCCAAAGAAGATAATGCACCTTGCAATTTCTGTATTAAAACTGATAAAGGAAACTCTACAGATAGGTCTGGGGAAGATAAAAGTAGCCTTGCAAACACCTCAAATCTTTTCTCTATAACGTCGCAATCATCCAATGTACCCTGAGGCTCCACCTTTTCTCTCAGATATTTGCCATTGGACAAGTAATTCACTAATATCTTCACAATCCCACTTTCAATGAATTCAAAAGTAGACACAGGTTCTCTTCCGTCAAGCTTTTCAATGATTTGACGCAACACACAATAACATTTCTCCTCATCCTGAGTGCAAGAGCCAATATTGCCAGACATATTCATCAAATCACTTAATTCAGCTGAAAGAGCCCTAAGCTTCTGAAGGATATCTGTCAATCCTTTCTCAGAGTTGCATAATTCTGAAGCAAAGCAACTAGTTCTGATGTGCTTTGCAAGATTTTGAACACTGTCCTTTTCAAGCTTGCATGTTCCTGTTTCTGTAGTTGAAAGAGACTGACCAGTATCAAAAGCATAACATAAACATCTCATGACTACTTTTGAGGAAGATTTTAGACTAGCATCGATTGGAAACTGAATGCCACTGCACACTGGGAACATCAATTGAGAACATTTTTCTGACACGAGAAGGGCATCAATGGCAAAAAAGACACCTTCCTTGATGAAAGAGTTCACAAAAACATCTGGAAGCTTTTGGAGAATTGTCTCAGTAATTTGCAGGGCTAACATCAGCACATGGTGATCCTTACGGGTAAGAACTCCAGCCAAAAAACTGCCAAATAATCCACAGAATGTTATTAGCTAGATTAAAAGAGGATTAAGATTTGCTAATTAGACATGAGAAAACTCGCTTCACCTTGGAATGTTTGTATTCTTAAGCAACTCAAGAAGCATGTCAGATTTGCTGAGATAAACCAACTTGTTGATAACACATAAGCAGCCATAGCAAACATATAGATTTGCACCAGAATTAACCACCTGTTGTTAGGGTTGAAGGAACATTATAAAGGTAGACAAGGACTTTCAAAGAGCCAATAAACTCTAAGCATTGAATATCAAACCTGAATCAACGAGGGAATTATATCCAATCCAAACTTCTGCAAGAGCTTAGGGTGATTAGACAAAAATGTCTCTTTATCCAACACATGCTGTTGAACGTCTTGATCTCTTGCTATAATAGGGAGAAGCACATTTAGCAACTTTAGCACTTCATGTACCTAAGGCAAGAAATAGAATGATGATGATCACACTCTTTCCAATGAGAAAAGACCAACAGTAATGTAGCAGTGGTGACAACGCAAATTACAGGTCAGTGCAGACTGAGAAAGGAGTCACTAATAACATAAAAATAAACATCTGCTAGCATCTTAGATCTAATGCTTTCAGAAACCATGGAGAGTAGAAGTACAAAAAATTTCCTCAAGTTCAGCAGTTCTAAATTCGTACAAAAAATGAATCAGCTACCAATAGAAATCAACATCTTTCTTTCATAAAATCTTTTAACATAAATTGTTCCCAAAAAGCTTAACATTCACAAGCATCATGGTGAATACTCAAAGTTACACGGTTAAAGATGTAAACCTGGTTACCCTGCCCATCAACCACGTGAGGAGAAGACATTCCATGCGAGAGGTCATAAGTAGTTAATATGTCCTTCAAAATGCTGCTTATATTGAGCTCATACAGGGTCTTGAAGGCGACAACTGAACCAGAACAAAGTTTGACAAGAAGCCCAATCAAACCCTGCCAACCAAAATGGGAAGGGAGAGACGATTATTTGAAGAAAATAAAATATGAAGATTTATCCTCAATAGATGCGTTTGGATAAACATTCATACATTGTATACTGGCTGAGATAGTGTTGTTCGGCTGTTCAATTGCACTAGATGAGTAGCTTGATTAATTAGTCCATGCTTGCATAGTTCATCCAGCATCTCTGACAACTGACTGACCCGTTCTGCTATTTTGATCAAGCAAATTGCTACATTTTCGACAAGCTGAAAATGAACACGAGAATATATGTCGACAGGTCAAAACAAATACTGAAAACTTAATCCAGAAACACTTGAGATAGAAGAAGCTCTGAAAGGTTCATGCCTGCCTATCCTCATATTGTAGAAGATTGCATAATCTCGGAACAGCCTCCATGAATGGTGAAAAATTTTCTGATGGCAGTTTCTTGCATATGTTCACCACAGTTGAAAGTGCAACTCTCTGATAAGGACCAAAAAAATAACAAATTAATGTTCATGCCACCACACCAAAGCAAAATGCAAATAGAACCAAAATAAATGAAAGGAAAAAAAGAAGAGAGTAAATGCCATTTGATCAAAATTGTGTATTCACTTACTTGTACACTTGTAGAGAAGAAGTCTACAAAACTTAGAACTGCCATTATTGCCCCAGCTTGTAAGCATGGAAGTGGTTGATCGCGAGATATTTTCTCCAATGCTTGCAAGCACTTTATGAAAACCATGTACATAATCTTAATACAAAGCATATTATACTCTCCCTTTTGCATAAAGAGATAAATAAAACCATTACTAATACTAGACAAGCTATTTACTATACCCAAAAATATACCTGTTCAGCTACATCCAAGTATTCAATGGCCATTAATCTTTGACAAATAGCAGGAATTGCATTATGCTTAACAAGAAAAACGGATGCTCGGGGGAACACATCACACAGATAAGTTAAAGCCCTTATAGCCAATAGCATTATATCTGGGTTACTCTCAAGCCTTGAAAGCATAACAAGCACCGGTGACAAAGAGTCTGCCATCGTACTTGAAAGTGAATCCTCTGTACAAAATGAAAGCACTTCACATAACTCTGTAAGAGCAGCTAACTGCCCAGAAGGCTCAGTTCCTTCGGTTAAATTAGATAGACAATCCCTCAATCTGCTATGATCACCAGAGGATCTCTGCCTCTGATACTCACGCAAACTGCTATGTCTTGGACCCTCAGAATCACAAGAGCCATATGCTGAATCCCTCTCAGGTTCTTCTTCGTCTGAATGGCTTGACGCCGACCCAGATGATGAAGTATCCATGTCAGCATCATGGGTTTCAGCATTATGATTCTCAGAATTTATTTGAGTTTGAATTGATGAGTTCGATGAACTTGGTCTAAACTCCAATGAACTACAAGCTCTCTTATCAGAGGGCAATTCATTAACCATCTCAGCTCGTTTTTGTCCACGATTTCCCATTGATTTTGTCCAGTATCTTAAAGCTTTTATCAACAAACCTTCCAAATAATACTAGACACCTACAAAGTTAAAAAAAAAATCTGAGAAATTCACAGGCACAGGAACCACAAAAATAGTCCACCAAAAAAATTTCACAATTTTAGTTCAAAATTTCCTCAATGAAAATCACGTTTGCAAAGTCAACAAAACTTTACTATTTGATGAACAAAAGAGTAAACATTGCCATTTTTATGAAATCACAAACGCTAGAACCAAACAATTATCACAAGAAAAAAAAAACACAAATCCAAATCATGTCCATCTCATCATCCTTACACGGGGTTTGCTTTCAGTGACAACAACAAAAAGAAAAACTCACACAGCGATATAAGAGTGAAATCATGTTAAAACAACAAAAGGAGGACAAATATTAAAGAAGACACTGGATTTGTCCTACCTCTCTCTGTATGATAAACCAGTAACCGAATTATCATCATCAAAAAACTAAAAAAGCCACTGACTTAACAGGAAAAGAAACAAACAAAAAACTGCAATTTTACGGATGAGATAAGAAAATCAAACCATAAAAAGAAGCAAACAATTATGATCAGATGATAAATTGATCGATACTACTTCAATTTTGATGATACACATGTACATGTACCTAATGATAATTGTTGTTGTTGTTGTTGTAGATGTTGATAGGCCTTCGAGAGAATCGAAGACCTAGACGGAATCTAATCTTGGGTTTTATTCTTTTTGTTTTAATTTTAGAAGGATTGTTTTTCTTTTTTCGCCGATGGTTTCTGGTGATGGTGATAATGATGATAGGAACAGGGGCGATAGTCTTCTATCAAGTGTTTGGGCATGCCTTTGAGAAGGGAGATATATACTACACTAGCGTGTATGCAGACGGTAGATTGTAATTAAGCTTCCACCACTGCTAAGATACTGTCAGGTGCATTTAAATTGATGGTGTGTCTTTCGAATCAACCATTCATTGATAATCGTCTTTGATAGATCTGGACGGTTTGACTGATCATCTTTCAATGACTTCTCATGGACATTTAATTTAAGCCAGCTGCATTGTTTTTTTCTTTTATAAGCGGTGTCCAATCAAATTATACGTGAAAGTCAATTCAATTCCTGTGTAATTTTTATTTTTAAAATAAAATATTAAAATATATCATCGTATTATTTAAAATATAAATTGAATTAAAATTTTTAATTATTTTATTATTAATTTAGAAATCAAATATTACAAGTTAAAAATCATACATGAAATTTAATTCAATTCTTGTATAATTTTTATTTTTAAAATAAAATATTAAAATACATAACTAAATTTAATTATATTATTGAAAATATAAATTGAATTAACAATCCTAATTATTTTATTTTTAATTCAGAAATCAAGTACTACAAGTTAAAAAATCACAAAATAATATCCAATAGCATGTTAGTAAAGATGTTTAGAAATAC
>Ga0325410_1004809_pt1 | contig 15038 bp, 9 predicted proteins | sample PopdelMetagenome_16_FD_206182 | JGI IMG/M metagenome (GOLD analysis project Ga0325410, IMG submission 206182) | Populus deltoides microbial communities from Bellville, Georgia, United States - Xylem-PdIQD-R3 | ecosystem: Host-associated > Plants > Phyllosphere > Stem > Wood/Secondary xylem... | reverse complement strand
TAAAATATTTTTTTTATTTTTTAAAGTTCATTATTCTCAACATATAAAAAGAACTAAAACATTAAAAAAATATTTGAAGAATAATTTTTTTTCAAAAAAATTTTAATTTTTTTTTTAAAACATAAAAATAAACCTATTATAATTTTTAAAACAGTAAAGGCAAAGTGTAAAACCAACTCAGCGGTTTACTGTGATTTTTGAAACAGTAGAGGTAAAGTGTAAAATTTAAGTAAAATATTCATGGTAATTTCCTTTTATTTTTATTTTTTTATTTTAAATTCTAGAGATTTACTTGTTTGCCCTGGTCGAATTGCGCTGGGATTTCAGAATTTGTCGAAAAAGCCTGATGTCAATCTCTACGAGTAGCCTAATTCTCTAACCTGTAGCTGGAATTGACTCCAGATCACATGAAAAAAAGAAAAGAAAAGGAAATAAATTAATTATTAGTGGTCGGGAAAATAAAAATATTTAACTTTCAAATTATTAATTAGTCCTTTTGTTTCTAAAATAAGTTGAGCAGTTTGTATAATTTTAAAAAATAATTAATCAATCTCCACACTATGAAATCTATTTGTAACTTAATCACTTCCATCCATTTCACGTTCTTTTCCAAATTAATTTATTTTCTTATTTTAAAAATAAAAGAAGTTGATAGTGTGAAAAGATTAATAAGAAAAGAAAATATTTTTTAAACTGTCAACGCTAATCAATTAATTTTTAAGACTAAAAGTACTATTTTATTTCTTAGAAAACTAAAAGGATTAATTTATAATTTACTCCTCTCAGTACAGAGCATTGACTCCCACTTCTGGAGACATCCGTTGGATCCCTGGATACGTGGCAGTTCTCACCAATTCATCCCGTGAAAGTTCATAAATAATGTCTGAGTTGACATTAGTTTGACTCCATTGGGTATTACCTTGTGACAGGAGACAGTTACGACATGAGAAAGTTGCTTCATGGATAAGAAGATTTCATGTTTGTTTTCTGAAAAATATTTTTTGGAAAAGTATTTTTTAAATTTTTTTTAAATTTATTTTTTATTAAAAAAATTAATTAATGAAAAATACTTTTTGATCAAAGAAAAATTTTATTTAGTTTTTAGGAAAATATTTTTTTTTTGGCTGTGTTTGTTTTCCGGAAAGTGATTTTCGGGAAATCACTTTCTAAATTTTCCTGTGTTTGTTTGCCATTAGAAAAGTTAGTTAACGGAAAACACTTTCCAGTCAAAGAAAAATTTGATTTGGTTTCTAGGAAAGTGTTTTCCTGGAAAATTTGAGTGGAAAACACTTTTCGGAAGTTGTGAAAAATTTAGAAATGTCATTATTTGCTGATTATATCAAATTAAATCCTCAAAATTTTAATTACTATATATAATTTGTTTTGAATATTTATTTTTCAATTTCATCTCTTAAAATTTAATTTTTATATTAATTTTGATCCTTATTTTTATAATTGCTATTTGCTTTTACCTTATCATTTTTTTATTTTTCAATTTCATCTCTTAAAATTTAATTTTTATATTAATTTTGATCCTTATTTTTATAATTGCTATTTGCTTTTACCTTATCATTTTTTTATTGAAATTTTTTATCTATCAAATTTGGTCCTCATTCTTTTGATTGTTACTTATTTTATTTGAAATAATTTATGAAATGTTAATTATTATTATTTTAATTTATTCATCTTTTATTTTTTTTAATTTTTTAGATTTGATCTCTATTATTTTGATTATTATTTATTTTATTTGAGATAATTTATGAAATTATATATTTTTTTCAATTTCATTCTCATTCAACATTTTAATTTGTAAGATTTGTTCCTCATTATTTTAATAAACTTGAGAAAAATAAAACATTAATAAGTTATTTTCCATGACATAACCAAACACCGGAAAGTGTTTTCCAACTTATTTTTCATTACACTACCAAACATCATAAAATATTTTCCCGGAATTCACTTTCCAAAAAAAAACTACTTTCCAGCAAACAAACAGGCCCAAGAGGTCATAAGTGTTTTGATAAGTCAGCATATTTAAAAAATAAAATATTTTGTAAAATAAAATATTTAGGGAAGTGTATATTTAAGAGTGTTGTAATTTAGCATATGTAATGCGTGAGTTATGTATGTTAATTGCAACTCATGTGTTATTATAAATGGTATCTGCAACTCTTCTAATTTTCCCAGCTCGTATAAGTGCCTAGAGCACTCGAGTAATGTATGAGTTTGTAATTTACATGCAATTGTTTGAAGGATCAATAACATCTTAGGTCGTGGACAGGCTTGAGACTCTTGTGGACGAGCCTGGGATGCTTATTGATAGACGAACATCCCCAACACTCTCACGATAAACAATCACATTTTTCATTAATATTGCTTCAAGACGCTTAACCTTTTAAAGTTCACTATGATATAAATTAAGTTTAATATTGACCACAATACATTTCATCTCACTATCACCTTTACAGATAATCGTTACTACTTGCCACGCTTCATATACTAAGTAATTAATCTATATACATATATCAAAAACAATTAGTAGTCGTCATCCATAATAAAATTAATTTGATATTTAATAAATATAAAACAATATTGCATATTAATCGATTATATCTCAGATATCGAGAGGCATCGTACATTGAATTTTGTGACATCTTGAGAAATGTAGCTAGATCAGTGTAATGCAACGACGCATGATTAATAGATATCATGGTACATTGGATTTTGACTAGAAGAAAATTTTAAAAAAGTTCACATGAAAAAATTTAATTGTTTTCTCAACCAGTACCTCTATATTGTTTTTCAAAAAAAATCATTTGCATGTCAAATATATAATGAACTTTTTATGTACATAAAGTAAAACAAATTAAATACATATACCAAATTTCTATTGTTAGATAAAAAAAATAAACCACTATCAAGATTTTTTTATCCATTATTTTTTGACATACCCGCATAGCGTATAGTAATACTAGTTATTCAATTAAAAATCACTCACTATCTCTACTTTCTTTTTCTAAAAATTTCTTCACTACTTTTTTTTTCTTTTTCTTCTTTGGGTTTGAGATTCACCGGGGTGTATTTTGTTACATGAAAATTTATTTTTTTTATTTTGATATGTTAATGTTAAAAATAATTTTTAAAAAGTAATAAAAATATTATTTTAATGCATCTTCAAGTAAAAATTACTTTAAAAAATAACCGCTACCACACTTTTAAACACCTTTTAAATATTACTACTTAAATCCACATGTTTTTGTTCACACACGAATAATTTAATTTAAAACAAATCTCATCGATAATTTAAAGCCGTCATCATTTTATTGAAATTCATTCTCACGGGATTAAAAGGGTGTCCAACCTTATAATTTAATTGTTTTTAAATAAAAAATCCTTTAAAAAACAACCTCTAATACTATCATAAATATCCCTTAACCATGTTAAGAGCATACACTAACATGATTAGATGCTTCTACTCTTGCCACGATTCCAACTCCAAGCCGTGGAGAAGGACATAATTTCCCCTCTTTTTTTTTTTTTCCCCTTCACTTATAGATGGGGTGACCTTAATTTAAAATTAAATCCGATTGTCAAACTATATAATCAATAAACTTGTCACTTGCATATTAATAGAAAACTAACCAAAAGATTCCTGTGACTCTGACAGGATATCAACATCCCAACACCCGTGCTACCTTTTTTTTTTTTTTTTTCCTCTCGAAAGAAATCCCTTCTCCTTCGGGGCTTTCGTATCCCTATAATAAACTATCAACATTTTTTCCATTATTATTGCTGTAATAATTTTTATTTTTATTATGTTGCTAGTAATTAATATGAATATAATTAAATTAAGAAAAAGAAATGAAAAATCTTTATGTTTTAAGACAATCATTATAATATTGAGGGATATTAGATTTTGTACGATTTTTCAGGACTACATATCGATGTCCCTCACATCACCTCACTAAAAACCAGCTCACGTTGATAACGACAGAAAAACAAATAAATCCGACACCCTTCCTGACCTTTCACTCTCTCTCCCCGCCACAAGCATCTTGCAGTCGCACTACTTTGCCCTGCGTGTATTTTTTCTCTTTCAACATCGATTAGCTTATCTGCATGTCGCTCTACAGAGGAGGCAAAGAGTTGAATTTTTTTATGGAACTCTAAATGGGTTCATTAGAGACGGGAGGAATCTCCTTCAAAAGAGACAAAAACACTCCCATTCGTTCTTATTCAGCTGGTAGAACTGAAAGACACCCCTTTTTGTATAGACCCAGATCAAGTTTTTCTCGTTTCTTGCGTTTCAAGAAGTTAGATTACATTCAATGGATTTGTACTGTTGCTGTTTTTCTCTTCTTTGTAGTTCTCTTTCAGATGTTTTTGCCTGGTTCTGTGGTTGAGAAATCTGAACTAGGTTCTTCTCCATGGAGAGGAATGGAATTGGTTGATAAGGATTTGTGGTATCTGAAGGAGATTGGTGGGTTAGATTTTGGTGAAGATATTAAGTTTCAACCTTCGAAGATATTACAACATTTTCGAAAAGAAAATAGAGAGATGAATATGTCATTTAGTAACAGGACATTAAGTCGTTTTCCTTATAGGAAACCCCAGCTTGCATTGGTTAGTTCTCACTACTCTTTACTAATCCACTGTTCTCCTTTTGTTAAATTTTTTTGGTGGGGTTGACTTGTGGTCTAAATAGTGTTTTTTAATACAGGTATTTGCGGATCTGTTGGTTGATCCACACCAGCTGTTAATGGTGACTGTTGCTACTGCATTGCAAGAGATTGGCTACACAATTCATGTATGCATGTTGGTACTTGAATTGTTATGCCGAGTGTGTGAATAAAAAGTGAATTTGCTCGACCAAAATCTGTGCATCTTTCTTTTCATTTGCAATTTTACCCCAATTCCCAAGTACCCTTAAGCTGTAAAGCAAATTTCAAAGATATGCCATTCTTCTTTCTTCTTTGCATCAAATTTATTGGAATTTGTTTGGCAGGTTTATTCACTAGGAGATGGTCCTGCGCAAAGCATTTGGAAGAGCATGAGATCTCCAGTTAACATCATCCAAACCAGCCACAAAATGGAGATTGCTGTTGATTGGCTAAAGTATGCATGGCACTCTACTGCCTTTCAGAAACACGATGAACTTTAAAATATGCTGTCTTTCGTTTTTGAAATTAATCAAGCATGTTTTGTGTCATTGGATTTGGATGCTTTTGGTTGCATCTAATTTTGATGTATTTTTTTTTGCAGCTATGATGGCATAGTTGTGAATTCTCTAGAAACGAAGAGTGTCTTCTCTTGGTAAGATGAATTACCATCTTTTTTTCAAATGAAAGATATACCTCAAAAAATAATGCTTTCTTCAATCCTTTTCTTCTTTTCAATTAATTCTATTATTTTGGGCAATCCTATGTGATTAGTCTTTCATTAGCAGTCAATTAAAAATGAGGCTATTTAGTATTGTAATGATTAGGGAAATGTCCTTACCCTAGAATCATAATCGCCCTATGCCTGAAACTTGATGGCCCGTGCAAATTAAAATGCTCAGTGTGTTGTCTGATAAATTAGTATACTCGGGGCTTAACTTTGTCACTTTATTCTAGTTGAAATATATATACGAGGATAGGAGCTGTGTGTACTTTTGTTAATTTATGCGAGAAGTTATTTGTGTGACTCAATTAACATGAATGATTTCACTTTAACAGTTTTATGCAGGAACCTTTCAAGTCTGTGCCTCTTATATGGACCATCAATGAAAGAACACTCGCTACTCATTCAAGACAGTACACTTCAAGTTGGCAAATTGAGCTTCTGCATGATTGGAGAAAAGCTTTCAACCGGGCTACAGTAGTTGTCTTCCCAAATCATGTCCTTCCAGTAATTGGCTACGATATAACTTCACCTTATGGACACTGTCTGAAATTTCCATGGGATTAATCTAGACTTGCAGATAAAATGATAAAATGAAACTCCCCAGTAAATCTCATCTATATTAAAAAAAAAAAACCAACAATCCAATATATAGCAATAAGCAACTTAATGTTTTGTAACATGACTGTGTTCTGATGTTGTCATACTCATGCTATTAACATTGGAGCTGAAGTTAACATTTATCTCCATTTCTGCATTTCAAACAGATGATGTACTCTGCATTTGACACTGGAAACTATTATGTTATTCCTGGTTCTCCTGCTGATATATGGGAAACAGAAACTACAATGGCGTTGTATAATGATGAAATACATGTGAAGATGGGCTATGAACCCGATGACATTGTCGTTGCAATTGTGGGAAGTCAATTTTTGTACAGGGGTTTGTGGCTGGAGCATGCACTTGTTTTGAAGGCTCTATTGCCACTTTTTGCAGAATTTTCATTAGATAATAATTCAAAATCTCATCTCAAAATCATTATTTTAAGTGGGGATCCTACTGGCAACTACAGTGCAGCTGTTGAGGTATGATTTAGATGCTTGCCAGCGGAGTTCTTACATCTGAAAATAGATGCCAATTTCTGTGATCTCTTTGTTTCCTCAGGCTATTGCTGCTAACTTGAGTTATCCAAGAGGTACTGTAAAGCACTTTGCTGTTGATGATGATGTGGGCAGTCCCCTCGGTGCAGCTGATCTTGTGATATATGGATCCTTCCTCGAGGAGCAGTCTTTTCCTGAAATTTTGGTGAAAGCCATGTCCATTGGAAAACCCATCATAACCCCAGATCTCTCCATGATCAGGAAATATGTAAGCCTTACTGATTTCTCATCTTCAGTCTTCATGCACCAGCAGATTGAATTCACAAGGTACATTGATTTAATGGATGATTTGAAAGGTGATCTCATATTCCTGAGTGGTATCAACTCAACTACTCTCTTCATTACATAGGGTGGATCACTAGTCTTTCAGGTTTTTCATTTTTTTCAGCTCTATTAAGGCACAATTATCTTGATGAATAAATCCATCAGGTCTTATTCATAGCCTAAACCCGAGTTCTTACGAGTCTTATTCTGACCTTGTATTTCTATGAATTAGATTGCCTCTCTTCACCAGAGCAATGACTTATTCACTTGCCTGATTTGTTTTACTTTATATAATCTTACAAGTCACTCATCTCAATACCCCCATGTAGAATCCAATCATTTCTTTGTCGTCACATCAGGAACATTCTTTAATAATTCTTGTTGCTACCTCATCAAAAATAATATTCTTTTTTTGAGAATAACCCTCTTCCAGTCAATTTACAATGAGACATAAGTTTTGTCCAGTTCAATATAGTTACTGCTCTTCTTTGAAGTTAGTGGCACTGGAAACTAGCAGTTCATAATTTTTGGCATTAACAATTTATTGTCAGGAATTTTGTGAAATACCAAATACACAATGATTGATAAAATGTTATTGGTATCAGATTTTTATTTTTCATTATTGTGATTCATTTTCTTGTTACACCTATTTTTATTAAGCAAACTACTGACTGTATTAGCAATAACTATTAGGTTGATGACAGGGTGAATGGCTATCTTTTTCCTAAGGAAAACCTCAAGGTTCTAACACAGATTGTATTGCAAGCGATCTCCAAAGGGACATTATCACCTCTGGCTCGTAATATTGCGTCAATGGGAAAAAATACTGCTAAAAACCTCATGGTTCTAGAAACTGTTGAAGGCTATGCTACACTACTTGAAAATGTTGTTGAGCTTCCATCAGAAGTCACACCCCCTAAGGCTGTTTCAGAAATTCCTCCAAAACTGAAAAAAGAGTGGTGCTGGCATCTATTTAAAGCATTTATGAATTCTACGCATGAAGACAGAACTTTGAAAAGTTCCAGATATTTAAAAACAGTTGAGGAGCAGTGGAACTATATGCAAAAAGAGAGCTCTGGTTCCATAGCTGCTACTAATGATTCATTCTCATATGACATTTGGGAGGAAGAGAGAAATATTATGATGCTCAATACTAGAAAGAGAAGAGAGGAAGAAGAGGTAAGTGTTTGTGCAGTGATAATTTATTAAGAGTAAATTTTGGATGGAACAGGTCTTCTTGTCTTCCATTCTTGAAGTGCATCCTTCGTAAAATCTGACCCTTGGGATATTTGGCAGCTAAAAGATAGAACTGATCAACCTCATGGAACTTGGGAGGAAGTGTATAAAAGTGCCAAAAGGGCTGATCGTTCCAGGAATGATTTACATGAAAGGGATGAAGGAGAACTTTTGAGGACAGGGCAACCATTATGCATTTATGAACCGTATTTTGGGGAAGGAACCTGGTCTTTTCTTCACCTAAGTTCGCTTTATCGTGGAATAGGATTGGTGAGTTTGCATCTCTGTATTTCATCCTGATAACCCATGTCATTCTCTTTGTTTTTCTTTAAGTTAACTTTTGTGTTCGATCTGATGATTGTTCCCAACATGATAGACACTTTTGTGTTCGATCTGATGATTGTTCCCAACATGATAGACACCACCTTCCTTTAATATGTAGCATATGGGAAAAAAATCTTTTATGCCAAGTTTAAAGATTCTACTTTCCAAATGTGTTTATTGCTTGAACTTTCAATCTTAATCTCTTTGCCATTTAGCAAGTTGAGGAAAAGGTAAATTGGCAGTAACTCACTTTGAATACTATCTTTATTTATGTATCTGTCAGCTTATTTGCATATTGCCTAGCATCATGGTGTGTTTTACCTCATCTTCTTATAGTCAATGAATTTGAAGACTGGTACATATAACCGAACCATATGGTGTGTTTTACCGGCAACATGATTTGATTTTGGTTGGCACTTGCTGGAAATATTATACTCTTCTTGCATTGAAGGAATTTGAAGCCCTTAGTTGCGTACTCCTTTGCAATTGTAACTAAACCATGTTCTGGTTTCTATTCTATGGGTCTTGCTTTATAATTCTGCTTTTAGCTAGAGAACTTGTAAATTTTGATGGAACTTGTATAAAAGAGGTTTTTATCTTTCCTGCCTGTTTTTATACACTGACAATGGTTGCAGTCCACAAAAGGTCGAAGGCCCAGGACAGATGACATTGATGCCCCCTCCCGTCTATCACTTCTTAGCAAGCCATACTACCGAGATGCCCTAGGTGAATATGGAGCTTTTTTTGCAATCGCAAATCGGATTGACCGTATTCATAAGAATTCTTGGATAGGGTTTCAATCTTGGAGAGCAACGGCAAGGAAGGTATATGATGATTCCCTATTTTCTGTCTACCCTATGTTCTTTTCGTTTAATGTTGTTTGCTCTGCCTTACATGCTGTTTTCAAGACTTGGTATTGGTCTTTAATTCTGCTTTTTTGGTCATTCAGACTGATCTTGGCAGAACATTAATAGATTTGGTTCTACTGTAAAATTTGGCTAACACAAGGTTACTTGCAACCATGAAGCTTTTGAGCTCATGTGGTGGCTGAACAGATTAATCGATGCATACCATGCAACTATAGCTACAGTTGTGATTTGCCTTTACTTTGAAATGAGCTAGATTGATGGAAGGTTTTATGAGATTCTCGTCCCTAATTTCCTCTTGCATTACCTAACTATGAGTAGTTACCTTTTCAGTTCTGTCATCTATGGAAGTAATGAGTTTATTGTTATAACCTTTAGAAATTTATTCTTAAATAAAAGAACAGTACTCTTATTTCCTTGGGATCTTGATTTATGGAATGCTAGCAAGTGAAAGTTAAACGAATGTGATCTCATAATTTATTTCATGCATATAATGGACTATATCTTACTGTGGGGTATAAATAGGCATCTTTGTCTAGGATTGCTGAAAAGGCATTGGTAGATGCTATAGAATCACGAAAGCATGGGGACTCGCTTTACTTTTGGGTTCGCATGGACATGGATCCAAGAAACGACTTACAGAGCGACTTTTGGTCATTCTGTGATGCTATAAACTCTGGAAATTGCAAGTAAGAGCCATGCTTGTTTATCTCAAGATTTATTATGGAAATCTTGAAAATTTCACTCCTTTCTCTGTTTAATATTTTTAGCTGATTCCACCTTTTAATTGTTGGTGGTTGAAGGTTAGCTTTTTCTGAGGCTCTTAAGAGGATGTATGGCATCAAGCATGATTTGGAATTTTTGCCACCCATGCCTGAAGATGGGGATACATGGTCTGTCATGCTGAGTTTTGCTTTGCCAACAAGGTCCTTCCTAGAGTTTGTAATGTTTTCAAGGTGTGATAAGTTGTTCCTGCTGACTTGGTACTTCAAAAACTTCAAGCATAAGTTGGTTCAGATGCTGATTTGAACTGTTGAGTGCAGAATGTTTGTGGATGCACTGGATGCACAGATGTATGATGAGCACCATCAAAGTGGACGATGTTATCTGAGTCTAGCTAAGGTAACTTTTGAGTTTTCTGTTATTGCCTGCATGAAACGTGTCCCTTATTTGAATTTTTTTTGGATACTATTATAAGCAGTGTTGTCAAGAGGCGCTGGGGCACAGGCCTGGGCGCTCCAGGTGAGGCAAGACCCCCCCAGCGCCTTTAATTTTTCCAGGCAAGGCAATTTAACTAGCTTGCCTGGAGTGCAAGCACTTGGCACTGAAGCAAGCGCTTGGTCAAAATATATGTTCTTTTTCTTTTTTTTAATTGATGAGTTTTGACTGATTTGCTCATATTTTTTCTAGTCAACACCAAAAATAATTTAAGGGTGTAGTTGTAAAAGTAAAAAAGTAGTGTTTAAAAAGAAAAAAATGATCATCAAAATAGAGTTGGAGGCACATTTGGCAGCCATGCTTTTACAAAGAATCAGGTACATCTTTTTGTTTGTTTCTTCTTCATTTATTTTTTTTCTTCTTAACTTATGTGGCCTCTCTCAATTTTATTTCTTCTTTACCTGTCTCTTTCTCTCTCTTTAAATATCCATGGTTTTATGCTGCTGCAATTTTTACTTTTTTTTTTAATAAAATAATATTTCTCAAATCTCAAGTTCATCACTCATCGAACTTCAATTTTTTTTTCTAGTTGTGTTTATTGTTTTTGAAACTTGAATTTCAAACTTCACAAGTTGATTTTTTTTTCTTGTCGTGTTTATTGTTTTTTTAATCATCCTAGTTTATTCCAAACTTTAGCATTTTAAGTTTATCTATTTTAATCTACTTGCTCTTTTAATTGTCTTATTTTGTTTTTAAAGATGAATAGTATAACTTTTTATGACTAAATTAAAATATTCTGAGTTTCACTTTGATTCTCTAATCTTAATTTTTAACACACACACATATTATTTGAATTTATAGCATAATGCCTTGTTTTATTTAGGCATGTGCCTGGCGCTTTGGGCATTTGACAGCCTTGACGCCTTAGGGCGCCTCTCGCTTTTGACAAACTATTATGGTTGAAATCAAGGTCACTGAAGCTCAGTTTACCCTTCAAGCTCATTACGAATAAAATGCAAAGTTACTTCTACAACCATCCAATTGACCTTGCCATCAAGTTGGGTCACTTGGTGTGTGAAATAATTGACTGGCAAATTATTTTTGTGTGGGATTATTGTTTGCAAGATATGCTGTTGGAGCAGTCAAATATTCATCTCAGGTTCCCTCAAAATGGACAGATAGCTCTGAGATCATTTTACAACCACGTACAATTTTTTTTTAAAAATGTATTGCAGGATAAGCATTGCTACTCACGGGTTCTTGAGCTGCTTATAAATGTCTGGGCATACCACAGTGCAAGGCAGATGGTGTACGTGAACCCTTGGACTGGCTTGATGCAAGAGCAGCATGCAGTCAAGAGTCGCAGAGGCAATATTTGGGTCAAATGGTTCTCATACAGCATCCTTAAGAGCATGGATGAGGACTTGGCTGAAGAGGCAGATTCTGATCAGCCCAAGAGAAGATGGTTATGGCCATCAACAGGCGAGGTTGCATGGCAAGGATTATTTGAGAAAGAGAGAAATCTGCGGAATCATCAGAAAGAGAAGAGGAGACAGCAAAGCAAGGACAAACAACAAAGAATGAGGAAAAAACGCCGTCAACCAGTGCTGGGGAAATATGTGAAGCCCCCACCAGAGGACATAGAAAATTCAAACTCTACGGTGTCCATGTCGGAATCTTTGTAGCATTAAGTTTAGGCTGGGCAGCATTGGAGGTAGGGTCTAGTTTGATCATTCTTTTATTGTTGATTTTTCCTCTTCAGTTCATTTATTTGGCAGATAGGATGCATGCTTTTGTATCTTTTATACGAAGGGGTTTGTATGTAAGTAGCTGCATCCTACGTCGTTAGTGTTGTTGATGAGTGTGTATACTAATTTTCCCTTTTCTTTTCATTCTCTCCACACCCCATTGTAGAGGTTGTTGCGTTCATGACAGAAAAACGAGGGAGAAATTGTAATTTCCAGATTTCTCTTTAGAATTTCCGACATTTACCATGGCCCTGATTGCCAGTTATAGAACTGTTCCGATCCATACTGTAGACGAGAGAAGCCTGTTGGTTTCTTTTTTTCTTGCAAGACAAACAGTGTAATTTAAATTCTCACACGACAGTCTAGAAAGATCACACATTCACCCTCTTCTAAGCAGGACAACAGCTGCAACAGCAGGCATTATCCTCGAGCGTGGAGGTGTCAACTAACAAAAAGTCCTGACCAAACTCACAGAAACCCCAACATTTATTCCTGTTGGAAACTCGAGTTTGTTCTTTATCACCAGCACCTCTATTAACAGTTAATAGCATCTTCACGATAAATTTTCGAGTGCCTGTTCTTTTAATTTTTATATTTAATTGAAGTGTTATTTTTCAATAATTTATTAATTGAGTGTTTTTTTATTTCATTGGCTAATAGTTCATGTTTTCACCGGTTGATATCATTATATAGGATAAATATTTTTTAAAAAAAAAATTAGCTAATAGTTCATGTTTTCACCGGTAGTTATTATATAGGATAAAAAGTTGAAAAAAAAGTTAGTGGTGGATTCTCGTAAACCTGTTTAGGAATGGTTGTGGTTATTGTTTAAAGTATTTTTCGTGTTGAAATGTATTAAAATATTTTTTTTAATTTTTAAAAAATTATTTTTAAGATCAGCATATCAAAACGATTCAAAACATATAAAAAATTAATTTTTAACTAAAAAAATTGAATTTTTGAGAACATAATTTGTACTGCGTTCCCAAATGGTATCTTTCTTGTTGTGTGACTTGAAATTAAATTTCTCATATTTTTAAAAAATAATTAATTTCTTAACTTACCAAAATAAAAGTGGAGATATGTTTGGTTTTAGCGAAAATGGAGGAAATTGAATGAATCTAAGATCTATTTTTCTCTTTAAGATTAACTACTTTTTTTTAAAAATAAATTTAATATATGTTGTTTTGTTGTTCAAATTCTTTATTTATTTTCTTGGTCAAATATAACTTATATAAAGATGTTTAGTAATTATTAAAGGAATCTATTTTGAAGTATACGAAATAGACAAAACAAGATATTATCTAAAAAGTAATGATTATTTCTATAACTTTTGATATTTTTAATTCAACTTTTTTTTTTAATTTCATTATTAAATTCTTTTAACAATTATTAAGGTTATTTTTAAATACAAATCACATTATAAAAACTTTTATACAATTTAGTTTAAACCCAAGTAAGGAGAGGATTGGGGTCAAGAGGTATTTTCCATGTCTATATCATTATTTTTTTTAAATTTTATTCTTACTTTTTTTTAATTGGTTCTTCATTTGTCTTTAAATTGATGAAGTTAGCTGGATCATGTTAAAACAACTTTTACGTAGTTTAATTTTAAATCCTGAGATAGATAAGATATTGATTCAGAATATTTTTTATTTATTTATTAATTTTATCCTCAAATTTTTTTTTACCAATTACCCAGTTTTACCAATTATCCAGTTTGCTTTTAAACCACCTAAATCAACTAAAACACATCTAATCAATTCTCACACGATTTAATTCTCAAAGTTAGGTATGAAATTAGAATAAAAGGTTTCAAAATTAACTCGCTAAACTAAGTTTAATAACAATATAAAATAATTTTTCATAACCTGAATATTTTTAATTATGTTAAAAAAATAATTAAAAAATTAAAAAATTCACAAACTGGTATTAACCATTAAATCATCCGGGTGTGATTTTCTGCAAATAAACAAAAACTACCCCCATCTACATTTTCGGCTTGGTCTGAGAACTTTGTTCAGTGTTCTTCGTATTGTTGCATTAACTATTAAATATAATTATAAATCATCAGAGTCCTTATCTTCTGCATCAACAATGCTGGCTGTAACGCCACCGAGGTCCAATTCATGGGGAATAAATGCATTGGCGTGAGAATACAAAACAATTCGACCACCCATCAAATTCAGGAAAACGGCAAAGCTTCGGTTGCCAAGTTTGAGTGGGGTTGAAGCATAATTCAGACTGCAAGCGTGATATAGAATAATGAAACGAGGAGTAAAGCTAAAAACAGTTGCATATTGTGAAGATTTCCTCTGATTATAGAAACAACAAGATTTCAACCCTCATTTCGAGGTAGGAAACAACTACACTAAAAAAAGTCACCATATGGTAAAGGACCTCAACCATATTTCCATATGGTAGGATAAATAACATCCAAGAGCATCAAGCAAAATCCTCTGTTCTCCCAATCTTGAAAGTTATCAATATCGTGGAGCTGCATCAGAAAGACGCAGAAGTCAGTCTAATCAAATCGAAGCATTATCAAATAAATGTTTCTACTAAACACGAGTCGCAGGGGCCTACCTCCGCCTACTGTTGCTTCAGGCAACCGCTCAATTGAGTATTTGTGTTGAGTGATGTACATGATTGGCACACCAGGGATCTGCCAGCAAACAAGCAACTTCAGATCAGAACAGATTTCATTTCAAATGCACAGCAAAAGATTATTCACTTGAAGATACCTTGCGGATTCTTCGCTTTAAATCTCGATCACATGTAGCAACAATATAGCATTTATGCTGTTCCCACACAAATGATATAGTTAGTTACATTCAAAAAACACATTGGGTAATGTCAATATGCACAAAGGAATCAACATGAAAGGTCATGTCATGGAT
>Ga0325410_1004808_pt1 | contig 15039 bp, 5 predicted proteins | sample PopdelMetagenome_16_FD_206182 | JGI IMG/M metagenome (GOLD analysis project Ga0325410, IMG submission 206182) | Populus deltoides microbial communities from Bellville, Georgia, United States - Xylem-PdIQD-R3 | ecosystem: Host-associated > Plants > Phyllosphere > Stem > Wood/Secondary xylem... | reverse complement strand
AAAATAACTTATTAATGTTTTATTTTTTTCAAGTTTATTAAAATAATGAGGAACAAATCTTACAAATTAAAAAGTTGAATGAGAATGAAATTGAAAAAAAATATAATTTCATAAATTATCTCAAATACAATAAATAATAATCAAAATAATAAAGATCAAATCTAAAAAATAAAAAAATTGAAAGATGAAGAAATTAAAATAATAATAATTAACATTTCATAAATTATTTCAAATAAAATAAGTAACAATTAAAAGAATGAGGATCAAATTTGATAGATAAAAAATTTCAATTAAAAATGAGAAGGGAAAAGCAAATAAAAATTATAAAAATTAAATTCTAAGGGATGAAATTGAAAAACAAATATTCAAAACAAAATATATATAACAATCAAAAGTTTGAGGACCAAATTTGATATAATCACCAAATAATATGACATTTCTAAATTTTTCACGACTTCCGGAAAGTGTTTCCCGCCAAAAATAAAAGGAAAACACTTTCCTGGAAATCAAGCCAAATTTTTCTTTGACTGAAAAGTATTTTCTGTCGATCAACTTTTCTAATAGCAAATAAATACAGAAAAGTTTGGAAAGTGATTTCTTGAAAACCAGTTTCTAGAAAACAAACACAACCTAATGCTTAGTTTTAATACATGTGATGCTATTTCTTTGAGAAGCTCTGATTAATTTCATGATAAATATGATAAAACTCTAGGCTGCACCGAATTTGCATTTATGCTTTCACGTGATAATATATGTGTGATGATCAACGAAATATTAATGGTTATATATAAATGGATTTCTAAAACTCCTTTCTATCACTTAAAATTATTTTGAAATCACTTTAGAGAGAGTCCAAGTATTTGAAATATATTAATCTCTTTTATTTGTCATGTTGATAACTTCCTACTGCATAGCAACTTAATGATCCAGACATTAATGAAATTGACGTTGTCTGGATGTTTGGGAGTTCATGGATTATATATGATCAACAAATCTTACAGACTGCATGATATATTGGTCAAAGTTTCACAACTACCTACTAGAGCAATGTATTAGAACTGGCGCGCGGACAACTCCTGGTCAAAGTGTCACAACTACCTACTTTTGGTTTTTGTGCCCCTTCCTTGTCATCTCTGCAGGTGGTGGAACGAATTCTAAGATGGTTTTCTTGTGTTCAAGGTTACAGATTAATTTTTGTAAGAGCTCACTTATGGGAATAAATATTTATAATTTTTGTTGTGCTAATCTACTAATTCCATTTATTATAAACATGATACTTTGCTTTGCTCTTACCTGAGCCTACCTTAAAGCTCTAACCCAACATTGATATCTACCTGGAAACCGTGATTCAAAAGTTCAGAAGCAAGCTTTCAACATGGAAGGGGAGATTACTTAGCATGGCAGGAAGGATATGTTTACTGAAGAGTGTCTTGAATTCATTACCTCTCTATTTTATATCAATCTTTCTTATGCCACAAGGAGTTTGCAAGCTGTTGACCTCAATCTAGAAGCGGTTTTTATGGTTTGGAGCCTCAAAACATAGAAAAATTTGCAAGGTGCAATGGCAAATTGTGATGCGAGACAAATGCAAGGGAGGACTTGGGATTGACTCTCTACTGGCGAAAAACAAAGCCATGCTATTTAAATGGGTATAGCGGTTAGGTACACCTAATAATTCTCTTTGGAAAGATTATATTTGTAAAAAATATCCACCAATTTTTACAAATGGCCTGCCAACATTTTCTCAAAGACTCACGGGAGTGTGGCGTGGTATAATGTCTCTCTTGCAACCTGATGATCCTTCTTTCGATACTATTAGAAGCATCATTTGGCATGTTGTTGGAAATAGCTTATCTATCTGTTTCTGGACTGATGTGTGAGTCGGATCAGTTACTCTTCAAAATATCCTTTCAAGATTGTTTCTTGTCTCTAGTTCTCGGGATGCAACATAAACTATTTGACTAGCTATTCAAAATAAACTCAAAAATATTAGATGTTTGGTTGAAGAATTACCCTTCAAAAAACCAATGCTTTATTTGACTAGCTATTCAAAATAAACTCAACACCAATAGTTTCTTGCTTCATCGTCGCTTAGTGTTTGAGGCTCAAGTAACTTGCGACTATTGAGTTAATTGAGAGATAAGTTTTGAATTAATTGTGGTGGTGCACAAGGAGAGCAATCTTTCTTTTGTATTTATATGTTTAGGGTTGTATATAATATAATGATGGAATGTATTACATATGATAACTATTCCTATATAAGAGTATTTATATATATAGGGTCTATTTCTTTAATACACCCTGTCAAGTTGAAGGCAAAGATTCCACTCGAAGCTTGGATCGAAAGTAAGCAAACGAGACTGGTGGAAGAGGCTTGGTAAGAACATCAACTAGTTGATCTTTGAAGGAGATGAACCGTACCTGAATTTCTCGCTTAGTAACGTGATCATGGACAAAGAAGACCTTTGTATTCTGTTTCAGTAGAAGACCTCGCAACAATGCGTTGTTTCCCGGATTTCCATGAAATAGAGGTAGAACACTACTAAAAACAGGGGCTATTAGCATCTGAATTTAGCAACGGATAATTCCGTTGCTAAATTTTGCAACAGATTTGCAACGGATTACACATATATTATTTTTTTAATATTAGCAACAGGCTTTAGCAATGGACAATCCGTTGCAAACTTTACGTTGAATTTAGCAACAGATTTTTCGTTGCTAATTGAAAAAATAAATCTTTAAATCTTAATATAAAACCAAAATTATGTAGATCGTTGATTACACTTTTTATGATAAAATCTGAACCGTTTATTTTCGCTCACCAATACTTTGCCCCCACACCGAAATACAGAGACCAACAAAACCAATTACAGCTGAAAATTAATTAACTTCCACTATTCTAGTATATCCTTTGTCCCTAATAACATCGATCCATAACTGTTGAAAAATCACCCTCTTTTCATCGATTTGATTTTTCTTTATCCCAAACTGTTCATCATCTTCGCATTCGTCTTCAACATCCCTAATATTTTTTTCTTCATCTTCTTCTCCTTCATCTTAACAGTTTCAATATTTCTATGTAAACCACCAAAAACACAGACCCATGACAACATCGCACTAGACCCATCATCATCACCATCGAACATCCTGATTTACCCTCTCTCCTTGTAAGCAGGTTGGGTTTTGCACTCTTTTCTTCAATAGCTTAGGTAATTAATTTAGGGTTTTTGTTTTCTTTGTTGCAATTTAAGTTACACTAAACAGTTCTAACTTAACGTTTCTAATCTCAAGTTTTATTCTGTCGTTTAGATCCATCTCCCTCACCTATAACTGAAGAACACAGGTAACAATTTTTTTTTATACTTTTATTAATTCGATAATATAAGATTTATGAAATGTTTTTACCATGATTTATAACATAATTATGCATGTTTAATTAAAAATTTATCAAAACCCCCAAATTAATTTTTTGGGTTACGGTTCATAAATTGAATGATTTTATGCAACTGGACCAATGCTGGCAATTCATGTGTCTGGAAGAGAGTGATTGATTGAAATTATGCATGTTTAATTGAAAATTTATCAAAATCCCCAATTTAATTTTTAACAAGTAGTCTTATTGATGCTGGGTGTTCTTTGATGTCTATAAGTCTTTTTGTCCTCCTATGCGCCGACACCTAGGTATTTTGCATGTATTCATATGCTTAGATATATATATATATATATATATATATATATATATATATATATATATATATATAAGGAAACTTGCTTGTTGATGTTATGTTTTGTTAATAAGATTGTTGTTTTATTTTTGTATCTTCATTCATTCTTTTTTTTCTTGCTGTTTTACTTGTTATATATATAAGTAGCAGAATTGTGTAATGAAAGAGGTTAGAATTCATGGTTGATTCCTCCTTGCATGGTGATCAGTTAATTTCCCACATTAGCTATATATGTTGTCTGTTTTCACTTGATTGTCCTGTCTTGAGGTTAACATGCATGATTTGGAAACGTTATTGATCACCAAATGGTTTAGGTGGCGGGCTTTTAATTCAGTTCAGCTAAAAATGTTAGATGGTATCTAATTTTTCTTTTTAATCCTTCCTTCCCCCTAATTAATGTCCATTATTCTCACCTTTCCTAGCTAGACCAGCAACCCACCTATAAGGATTCAAGATCCCAAACCCTAACTATTTTTTTTAATCTAAAATGCTCTTAATTATATTTTAATATGATAGTGACATTAAGAATTTAAAAAAGTTAGAGAAACAATGTAAGAAATGGGACATGATTTTTTAGTACATGAAATATAGTAATTTCACTATTTAATTTCATTCATTTATTTTAATATTCTTTCTCTGTTTTTAAAAATTTCCTTAATTTAACTATTTTTTTATTTTATTTTTTTCAACTCAAAGGCATTTTAGATATAATAGGGAGTTTGGAGCTGGCTATATAATTCATCTACATGTATGATTCAGCTATTGAATTTTGGATAAAAATCTATAATATTTACTCTTTTGCTGTAGCCTGGAGGTAACACAGGATACGTTTAACAGCAGACCAATGATCCTTAGTGGGGGCATGCATAAATTGACATACCTTGTTGACTGCATAGCAAATATCAAGTCTAGTGAATGTAAGATATTGTAATGCCCCAACAATCTGGTGATGCCGTGTGGGATCAGAGTAAAGAGTACCAGGCACGAGTTCTAATTTGGAGGAGGCAGACAGGTGAGTATCAACTGGTTTGCAAGAAGCCATACCTGCTCGCTGGATGATATCGAGGGCATACTTGTGTTGGCTTAATAAGATACCCATAGCAGTAGATTTAACTTCAATGCCCAAGAAGAAATGAACAGAATCCAAATCCTGAAGCTTAAATTCTGATTGCAGTAAAGTAATCAATCTATGAAGCATAGTTGAGTTACTGCCGGTTAATAAAATATCATCAACATACACAAGCAGGTAAACCATGGCACCATCGAGAGAGAGAATAAACAGATAAGTATCACTCTTAGATGCCAGAAATCCAATGGATATTAAAAACTCACTCAATCGGTTGTACCAAGTGCGAGGGGCTTGTTTCAAGCCATACAAAGATTTATGAAGACACCACATATGAGACGGGAGTGCAGGATCAACAAACCTAGGCGGTTGTGCCATGTATACCTTTTCCTGAAGAATGTCATTTAGGAAGACATTATGAACATCCAATTGATGAATGTTCCAACCATATAAGACAGCAATAGTGAGCACAAGGCGAACTGTTGTAGGCTTAAACACCGGACTAAACATCTATAAATAATCAATCCCCTCTTGCTGAGTGAAGCCACGAGCAACTAATCGTACTTTATATCGGGCGACCCAACCATCAACATGTCTTTTAATCATGTAAACCCATCTACTGCCGATCACACTCAAATGCAAGTGCAAGTTCAAAGTATAAATGAAAGTCTTTGATGATCAAGATTAAATATCTTTTATACAAGAAATTAAGGAATTAAAAAGGAGGTAAAAATAATTGATGATCATAGCAATCAAGTCTTTATCTTGATGCATTTTAGATTTGGTCCTAAATCATTTGGATTAGTTATAGTTGGAAATACTAACAAATAACAATAATTTATATCAATATATTAATATAAGTTATTGAAGACCTTTACTTATGGTATATTCATTCATCTATTTGGTTTTTTACTTTTTTTCAAGGAAACACACCAGTTTTTCTCCTTATGATTTAGCTTACTACACCAGATAATATGAAAAAAATATATAAAAGACCGAAATGTATCATTCTCATACATGAATAATTTATACATTCTATTCAAAACATTACACGTTTTATATATGCATGTTAACAAGTAGGAAGTTGTGTTATTATTTAGTTAACAACTATTTGAATGGCCTTTTATCATTTGATACATGGCCAAACTCTTTTCAAAAATCTTACAACTCAAATGATCATTTTTTTTGGCATGTTGTTCTACTTATTGGTATACTAATATAGCAATTTGTTTGAAACTGACATAACTTACATTATCATATATCCTCTTCTTTTAATAGATGTATCACACTTTATGTTGGACCTTAAATCCTATTATAACTCTAATTTAAGAATATCATTCTCTCATTCTCAACCATGCTTCTTTACTTCATCATTCATTGAGATCTTTCAAAGTCAAATTAAGTGATCGTTAAGTTTTGTGCTTGAATTTGTATATTCACTATACTAGAAAACTATTAGTCTTTAAATATATTGTTGAGAGATTACTTGTGAAGATGAAAGTGAGACCTAAAACATATGGGATCATATCTAAAGCTTAGATTAAGTTTTGAAATGAATGATAAGGTTTTGATCTTGAGCTTGAGAAAAGGCCATGATTGTAAAGGTTGTAATCTTGAGCCCATAAAAAAGATCATTATATAAATGAATAGAAATACCCAAGCCTACAACTTCGAGAGTGAACTATATAGTTAGGTTGAACCACTATAAAAATCATGATCTTCAAACTCTTTTTCATGCTCTCTTTTATTTTTCTAGCAGCATAATATTTGATCTTATTATATTGGAGTTTTAGATATTTAAAAGAAAGGGAATTAATTTTTACTTTGTAACCTAATTCATCCTTTTACATAATATCATAAGGGATATCTTGATTGGTTAATTTAGGATTTGAAAGGGTAAAATAGAAAGAAAAAAAAGACTCGACATCTAGTTCTATAGTAACTAAGAACCCTAATTAATCTTTAGAAATTTTAGATAAGAGTCTGGTTATGTAATAGAAAATATAGGAACCAATAATGGGTTCTCTATTGCTGGGGTGTCGAGTTCTCAAAATAAACGACAACCTATATTCCATATACAAAACAAAGCACATAATAGACGATAAAAAAAAATACATGTTCATCAATTCAAATACTCGATAATCAACATCTAAAGATCTTAGCCAAAAATGAGTCATCTAAATCTAGGTTGGGCTCCTAAATAAAAGACAGCTTATTCATTATATATAAAAACAAAACACATAATAAACATCAAAGGTATATTCACCAATTCAAATACTCAATAGTCAACATACAAGAATAGAAACTAATAAACGAGTCATTTAATCCTGGGTTAAGTTCTCAAATAAAAGACAAGTTTATACATCATATATTAAGGGGGAAAACCATGAAAATGAAACAACAAAATATATGAACATGTATTAACCAATTCTATTTCCTAATAGTCAACTCCCAAGGATAGGAGCCGATAACGGGTTATCTAATCAATGGTTGAGTTCTTGAATAAAAGATATTTGATACACAAACATAAACATAAACAAAATCATATATGCATAAAAATTTTACACCGAGACCGAACCATTACGCCTAGGATAAACCAAATTCAAACATGATCCTTCAAATCTCATCATAAAGTATAGATTTCCATTTTTTATCTAAAAATAAATAAATCACTAGCACTTCATATCCTAACTCCAACACTTAAAATATTAATAATACACACAAAAATTACAATACATAAAAAATTCAAAAAATACACAAAAAATCATTCAAGATCTAAAATTAACCTTTATAGTCGTGGAAAACAGTCAAAAGCTATTGGAAGTGGTTTGGACATCGTTAAAAAACTAGACAGTGTTGACATATGCATCCATGTGTTACCAATATTATTGGTGCATGTAACTATGCACCTTCATTATTAAGGTTTGTTTTATGGCCAATCAACATCGGCTTCCTCCTTTTTTGCTCTCTATACCAACAGTGAGGACCATTGCCATTCTAGGATAGAGAGTAAGTCAAGGGAAGTTTTAATTTGACTTATTTTTTTTTCCCTTCAACACTACTTTGTTGATTGGTTCAAAAGCCAATATTTTTCAAAGAGAAGGGTCATGACTGGTGTGGTGGTTGTGTTGTTTTGGATAGTGGTTTAGCTAGTGCATGATAAGGGGTTGCTTTGATTTCAACAAATAGAGAGGAAAATGGCTTAATGACTGGTGTTTGTGGTGTTGGTGTTAGTTCGAGTGATGCATGATCTATTTGATTTCAAGTGTGGTGGTTGGTCGATGTGATTTGATGATAGCTATCTAGGTTCATAGTGGTTATTAATGGTGGTTTTAGTTTTCATGAGAGAAAGAAGGATGGCTATTGGGTTATTATGGTTCATATGCAGGGCTTAATTTGGCCAATGGTAAAGATAAGGTTGTGATTGCAGGGGAAAAAAAAAGGATTTGTGGTCAATGTTGCTTTGATCGAAATCTAGTAGAGTAAGAGGAGAATGAGAAGTAATAGGTTACGACTAAGGTTTTTGTTTTAGAAAAGAGAGTTTGTTTTTTTTTTTAGCCTACGTGTTTCCAAAGTTGATCTCTCTATGGTTATTCTAATCTCTTTTTTCTTTACTTGATGGATATTTCTATACATATTTATATTGTTGGGATTCTTATTGGGATTCCTATTAGAACATGAAAAATCAAAACTAGAAAACAATATTGGAGGATTTTTAAATTATTTTCTTCTTGAATGACAATCTCTCTCTATAATTTTTCTAATCTTGCTATCTTTATTTATTTTTCTCTTTATTTTATGTATGATCTTTAATTATATTATTTTATCCTTTATCATCGTAGTCCATTTTCTTCTTTGCCTATCATTTCTCTACTCAATATTTTTTTAGTTTTTAGAAACTTTTCAAAATAAAACAAATGGAAGTATCAAGAATTATGAAATGATCATAAATTGACTTAAATGTATTGAAAAGACATTTTCTTGGAATTTTTTATTTTTGACAATACATTGGAAAAAAGGGTTAAAATAGGCTATGATTATTGTCCATTGTTTACAATACTTACATACACTACAAGGACATTGAAAAAAATCATTTTTCTGTGTATAGCAAGTTTGCAAAGAAATAAAAAATATCAAAAAAGAAAGATCATTTGAAAAAATAATATAGGATAATGACTAAATAAAAATAAAGGTAGCTAGATTGAGAGACGATCAATCTTAGTATGAGATTGAAATAAGTCAAAATCATTTAGGGAAATGACTAAGTAGAAAGCAAAATGGCTAGATTGAGAGATGATCAACCTTGACATGAAATCAAAATAAGTCAAATTGAGAGGTAACCAACCTCAATTTGAATTATAAATGTGCCAAATCAAAAGGCGACCAACATCCTTAAAAAATATAAATAGGTCATGTCAAAAGGTGACCAACTTCAACAAGAAATCTAAATGGATCAAATCGAGAGGTGATCAATTTCAACAAAAAAAAAAACTAAATGGGTCAAATTAAGAGTAAATGGATCTAAATGAGAGATGATCACCTCAATACGAAACCTAAATTGGTCAAATTGAGAGGCAACCAAACTTCACGAGAAATATAAATTAATCAAATCAAAAGACGACCAACTTCAATTTAAAATCTAAATGGGTCATGTCTGGCAGCTAAACTTAATAGAAAGTCTAAATGTGTCAAACCGAGAGAATCAAAAGGTAAAAAACCTCTATAAAAAAAATCTAAATAGGTCAAATTAAAAGGCAACCATCCTCAACAAAAAAATCTAAATGGATCAAATTAAGAGATGACCAACCTCAACATGAACATGAAATTTAAATAGGTTACATCAAGAGGTTACTAGGCTCAATATGAAATTGAAATAGGTCAAATACAGAAGTGACTAACCTCAAAATGAAATCTAAATAGGTCAAATTAAAAGGCAACCAACCTCAAGAAGAAATCTAAATGAGTTGAATCGAGTGTCGACCAACCTTAACATGAAATCTAAATGGTTCAAATTGAGACCAACCTCAATATAAAAGAAAAAGTTACCTCAATTATAAAACTTAGTTTGACTTATCTGACTATAGGATTCTGGTATGAACCTTTTAATTTTCAAGGTTAAAATCTTCGGATAGCAAGACTTGAAGTAAGGTTGAACTTTCCTAATGGCAGGTTTGAAACTTCCTAATAAAAGGGCCTGGAACTTCTTAAAGGAAAGGCCTAAAATTTATGATGGAAAGGCATCAAACTTTCATGATAGAAGGGCACAAAATGTTTCCTGATACTAATGATTGAAACTTCTTGATGATAGAGCTTGATTTCTTAATTGTAAGGCATGAACTTCCTAACAGCGAGGCTCAAAATTTATGATGGCATGGATTAAAACTTCATGATTGTAGGTCTTGAACTTTCCTTATTTGATAAACCAAAATCTCTTGATGGTAGGGCTTAAATTCCTAATCACAAGGCTAGACTTTTTAATGGCAAGGCTTAAACTTCTTGATCTAATAAGCTAAAATCTCTTGATGGCAATGCTTTACTCTTGCGTCTCTTTAACCTTTTGTTGAGCTACACACCATTGCCTCTTCATGGCATTTCTTTTAATGGAGCATGAAGATCTTAGGACTATTCCTTATGGCCTCGGGAAGAAGACATTTTATTCTAGTTACAATTTAGTATTTCATTACGTGGGTAGAAGCTGAAGTCTTAGCACATATAAATAAAAACAAAGTCATTTTGTTTTTTATGAAAAAAATATTATTTGCAAGTTTGGACTTTTTAAAATTTTGATCACAGATAATGACACCCAATTTGATAACATAAAGATGAGATAACATTACTAAAAGCTCAATATTGAACATATTTTTTAGTATTAGATCCACAGACCAATAAAAAGCAAAAATCATAAACAAACTTTTTTTTTATTTCTTTACCAAATCAGTGGCATCTCTTAAGATTGTAGGCCAATAGAAGTTATCTCATATGGTCTTGGTAGTTAGGGCTCTGGATTCTAATTGAAAGACGCAAATACCCCTTTGATTTTCTTTTAACATATATTCACTTTCTTTCAGTGACATGTATTTATATAAAGGCATCATGGTTAACCTTTTATATAATATGTCATCTATGAAAAAATAGCCAGTTGTTAGCTCTATTAAAAATGGTTAACCTTATAGATCCCTTTCTCTTATCATACCAACACTGTACTAACACCCAAATCATCCACCCTTTGATAAAGAAAAAGATCATCACCTTTTTCTTAGTTGAGATAGGACTTTTAGAAAGGATAAGTGGGACTTAAGTTCTTTAAGGACTTATTGACATTATGGAGTCCATTTAAAATTATAGATATTATTTTAGGATTTGAAAAAATGCAAACAAGATCCCCAAGATAAGAGATAAACATGTTTATATGTACAATCCTTCCAATCAACCTTTATACATCCCTCACGCACAAAAAGAAGGCATGTTTAGGATGACCTAGATCTTCTTAGAATTAGGCTCAATCCTTTTGCTACTAACTAGGAAGCCCAAAAAATTCTCTTTTCATGAAAAATGCATACTTGGCAAGATTAAACTTCATCTGGTGTTAGCTTAGAACAAAAAAAACTTCTTGCAGGTCCTAGAGATGTTGTTTAAAAGTCATGCTTTTAATCAATATGGCATCAATATAATCCTTTATTTTCATACTTGGTTGACCTTTGAAGGCTTTATTCACCATCTATTAATAGGTGGCTCCATAATTTCTTAAGCTAAAAAACATGGCTCAATAGTGAAATGTTCTCCTATCCAAGATAAATATTTTTTTCTCTTTATTGTTTGAATGTTTAGGTACCTAGTGACACCCTAAATTAGCACCAAATGAGCTCAAATATTCAAATTTAGTAATGGAATCTACCAATCTATCTATCTTATGCAATGTAAATTATCTTTAGAACATACCTTATTAAAGCTAGTAAAGTTAACACACATGTTATTATTAGCCATTTGGTACTAATTATAACATTTATCGCTTTGAAAAGAGGTTGTTAAAGTATGGCATTGTAAGCTAAATCCATTTTAATCACCATAAAAGTTTATTGTAGAGTCTGACAATTAAGATAAGTGTCAATGGTAACTATTAGATCTAGCACACCTACTAGTACACCTTTTTCTTCTATCCCGATTAAAAATATCATCACTATTGTCAAATTAGAAGGGTCAACACATATTTATATGATTACATCTTTGAAGAGAATGTTGGCAACGCTCTAATTGTCAACTAATACCTTATATATTTAGTGGTTGGAGAGGACCGTGATAATTACTAATGCATTCTTATGTGGAAAAGTCACTGCCTCCATATATTATGGAGTGAAAATGATGGGTTAATGATAGGGGCTTTCAAGTTATGAAGGGAATAACATTTGTTATCTATAAGCTTTTTATTTAGTGTTGGAATCTCCTCCCAATAATACACCTCCTATAATTATATTGAACTCTAGTAATGCTTATGGAAAATTTTAACTTTTTCTCTTTGTTTCTCTTGTTTTGCTCTTTTCTTGATGAATTGTTGATGGTTTCCTTAGATGGTATGTTTTTCTATCTCTATTTTGAAAGTGTAGCAATCCTTTATATAGAAATATAATATTTCTTAGGACTAACATCTCATTTCAATCTTAGTATTGTTAAGATAAGCAGTCATTAATTCAAGATATATCAATCTACTTTACAATAGACCCTTGGGATTACTTTTGAATGCTTAAGAGTTTTTAGGAGTGCACCTATACTTTGGAAATTCACCTCTAAATTTATGAAAATAAGGATGTTCTTGCATACCTATATTTGCTTCTCCTACATGAATATGGCTCTTTATTAGTTGATTTACTTTGAGAAGAGTCTTGTCTAGAGGGGCATATAATTATTCCTTTAAGGAATAGTTATACACCCCACTTATTAAAACCTTTATAGCGACTTCAAACAAACCTTAAACCTTAAACATCTCTTGATTAATCTCTTTAGATATGCCTTAATACTTTTACATTTTTATCGAGTGATGGCAAAGAGTTTTATTAAGCTTTTTTTGGCAAATATGTTGGTGCTAAGACAAGTAATGAGCTTGCTATACAAGTTAAAGAAGTTGATGATAGAACCAGGTTCCAAACTAGACCCATTGATATATATAGAATATGGTGGAGAGCATTTTAGACAAGGCGTTGTTATCTTGTATGACTACCTCAAGGTTGTTCATAATATCATATGCATGCTCTTTAGGGTCAATAAGCCCATCACAATTATCAAGATTCATCTTTATGGTGTTAAACGTTTTTTAAAGATGATTGTTTATATACTTTATCATAGCAGGAAATCTCTTATCTAATGAGGAAGACCTTTGTTTTCCTCTTCTCATTATGTCAGTTTTCTTATCAAGACTACTTGAGTGAGATCTGATTAGTACTTAAAAGTGCATTTTTATCAAGGTTTTATATCATCATTTTGCACTTGAAGTATAAATAACTCCTTAACTATGACATGTTTTATAATAACAAGTCTGATAGTATAAGATACATTTAATTTATTTTAAATGTTCATTTTAAATGCAGGCCTATCACATAAATCAAAGGATTGATTGATGAGTTTAACTACTGAAATTAAGAAGATAAAGAGAGGGTTAAGCTTAGAAAAGAGATGTTGATTGACTTCAAATTGGAACACAATTCGATTATTGGATCATAACTAGAGTTGTAGAACTTGGATTTAGGTCTGGTTTATATGGATAGAAAGCTAAGACATAAGCCTAAAACCTTCATGTAAAGTCCAAGATTCAAAATAACCATTTTTAAGTTCAAATTATAGCAACAACAGAGAAGTCGGAATCTATCTTGCAGCCCAGACAGTGTTCAATGTTCAGCAAATATCTCGAGTTCTAGAATTTCAAATGACCTCATTCTTATTTTGTTGGAAAGCTGAGACAATGTCCCAGAACTTTCATAAAGACTATCTGTTCAAATTCTGATGTTAGCAATGACGTTCTCTACAGACAAGAAAATAAGGATTGTTACCAAGTCAAGAGGTAGCCACCCATTCAACAATTAGCCATCAAATCAATAGTTCCGAATTTTGGCCTATAAAAGGAGGCATTTTCCATGCATTTAGGCATCTTGGTTTTCATATCAAGATCATATTCTTGCTTTCTTTCTATTTGTAATGTTTAAGTTTTGCTTGCATTAATCTCTTGTTTATGCTTTTCATCATAATTATGTTCTTATCTAGTTTTATGTTTCTCTTCTTCACAATGTTTAGCTAAGTTTATTATGTCAAGGTGAAAAGGTTTCACTAATGGTGTTATAATAGGTATAATATAAACTCAACATGGACTTCAATGTTTATATCCAAGAAAGTTTGTTATTAACATGTCTTATATCTTACTAATTCTTAATACCTTGCTTGTTAAATGATTAATCTAGATTTGTGTTATATAACCCTTGGTACAACAAATACTTGGCACTTTCATAGCCTACTGGAAAGAAACTTGATTTGTTGTTAACATAAGTTCACATCATGAATTTCTAATAATATTGAAAAGTATGGTGTTACTAAAATAAGATAATTAATATGATCATATTAAAAATTTATAATGAACTCTTAAGGATAAATCATCCGATTGGAACCTTTTTTGTGTGTGATTTCTAGTTGATTAATAAAAAGAGTTTATACTATACTTATTTCTAATACTATCAGTGGATCTTTTAACCTTGACAATTGCTTTTATCTTTGATTAATACTCACATCAATATCACATCTCAAAAGTTCTCTTCAATTCCTTTTCATTTATTATTTATAATTTTATATAGTTTACCTCCCTATGGTTCGATCCTGGTCTTTCCGGGTTATTTATTACTTCGACACTCTTGCACTTGAAATAAGACATCAACTTTTTGATCGTGTTAAGATCCTAAAAAAAAATTGATGGCAATGATGATTCCTATGACAATAATCATGACATATTGTTGCTTTTCCTTTTGATTGATGTCCTTTTGATTCATGGAGATTGCATTTTAAGGACCTAATTTAAGAATGCTCATGACGTTGTTGGCTTCATAGCATAATAAAGATATAGCGGTAGTCATGTTTGCTTTGATGTATATCATTCTATCCAATCCTTTCTAGAAAGTGAAGTTATTAATTTGTGAATGGGTAAAGTAGTTTGTGGGGTGACTGATTATGTGCTACGTGGTGATGAGAGAGCAGTTATGACTTGCTCCAAAAAGT
>Ga0325410_1004807_pt1 | contig 15041 bp, 15 predicted proteins | sample PopdelMetagenome_16_FD_206182 | JGI IMG/M metagenome (GOLD analysis project Ga0325410, IMG submission 206182) | Populus deltoides microbial communities from Bellville, Georgia, United States - Xylem-PdIQD-R3 | ecosystem: Host-associated > Plants > Phyllosphere > Stem > Wood/Secondary xylem... | reverse complement strand
TTAATAATAATAATAATAATAAAGTTCAACTGTGAAGAATTGTTGCTAATTAATAATGTTATGGTTTTAAACCATGGTCTTGGTTGTAGATACATGGTTACAGACTTCAGCCATCACGTAGTGACATTTATGTGGAATTATTAATTAATTGTAAACATATAGCATAAATTATGAAAATTTGATCATAAGTACTAGAGAAAGTGTAAAATAATAATAATAATAATTTTCTTAAAACATACCAGGCAGCAGCAGCCACCAGACATTTGCTTTTCATGATGTTTTTTTTAATATATTAAAATATATATTTTTAATTTTTTAAAAGTTATTTTCAATATTAATGCATAAAAAAATTAAAATTTTTAAAAACACCTGCACTGCAATAACCCGGAAATGGCCCTCCCATGTCCCATCAATATTATCATTCATTTTGGCATTAAATAAATGAATAAATTCTTATAATTACAAAAAAGGACCTCTTTTATTGTCCCTCACGGTCACGCATTATCCAACTGTCCTTCCTACCTTCTCTCTCTCCTCGCTGCTTTCCCTTCGCTTCACATTACTGGAATTCAACGCCTTGTAGAATTGAATCAACAAAAAATCCCGGAAATTTATCCCAACTTCCTTCACTATTTATCGATCTGAACTCTAAATATCCTCTAACTTCCCGAGATTTCTCTCTCTTTTTTTTTTTTCCTTTCAAAATTCCAGGGTTTCCGTTAAAAGATCTAGCGTCCTCAAAATCCACACCCAATTCCTCCAATTTTACGCCTTTGCCATCGGACATGTTTAATTTAAGCTTATTAACTTCAGAATTTGGCAGCAGAGAGTGTGATTAGTAGTGGGCTAGTGAGTGGCTCAGTTTCTGTTTGGAATTGTAATGGCTGCTTTGCAGCGAGTAGCGCCGAGCTTGGGCACGAGCGCAAGCACTTATGGATCGTGTAAAGGTGCAGGTGCAGATGTAATAGTGTCTGATCAGTTCCCGGCTGGTTTACGGGTTCTGGTAGTGGATGATGACATCACTTGCTTGAGATTGCTTGAGAAAATGCTTCGCCGCTGCCTTTATCACGGTTAGTTTACCCTGTTTCCTTTTCTGATTGCTCAATTTGAACAGAGATAGTCGTGGAAGGAGATTAATGGGGTTCTCTGGGGCTACTTTTTGATGCATGTTCATGTCTGGTGAGTGTGAGTGAGTTAAATTTTGATGGAAGCTGGCTAGTTACTGATAGAGATAGAATGATAGTTGCAAGTTGGTAAAGCTACCTTGCCCATAAGTTTACTGCAACTGGTGAAACCATTCAATCGAAATTCAAAAAAAAAAAAAAAACTAGAAGAAGTTTAGTCCCTTGCAAGTTGAAAACAGAGGTAACCATATTAACTTTCATTGAACAAGTTAAGAAAGCTACACAAATCAATCCATATTGTTGATTTACTTGTCAATCTCAATAAAAAAAGGTTTCTTATATCGCTCAAAATGCACTTGTAGTTCTTCTTTACCAAATCTAAGCCTAATTGATTAAAATTTGAAAACACTGGTATATACACTCAAAACCAAAGTTTGATCCTGCTGCAGAGTTGAGTCTCTGCAATTTCAAAATTGATTTCAGCATGCTATTGAACTCATATTATAGAAAGCTTCCCGCGCATGATTGAAACAATACCCACCATTGATGTCACATCTCCGATCAGAGATAACAGAAGATGAAGATAATAGCTCACAACAATTGCAAGATCACAGCCACCTAACTCAGGAAAGTGAAAAGATCAATGACTGAGTTATGGAGACAGATGAACCTTAGGCAAGGACACTGACCTCCTCGGTAGAAATCATCCCGTCCATCCTCTTTTTTTTTTTTTTTTTTGCATGAATGCAGAATTGGGCCCATGAGACTGCACTCTGATGCTGCCTTTTTTCTCTCCGGATTACAAGACAAGACCACAATCCTCTTGAAGTTTATCCACGGAGAAAATTGTTTATCCAAGTAACACAACACAAAATTGGACCTCCGCCAGCAGAAGAGCATGAGATAAATTATTGCTTCGTGAGTAGTGATAATAGCACAAAAGTCAGTTCTTGGTATTATATCAAAGAACTATCCTCATATGGATTTTCAAGAAAACACAAGAATAAGATCCGGAAAACACTTCAATTTTAAAGGTTTTTAGATGTACTTGGTGAATGAAGAAGAGTTTAAATCTAGAAACTAAATGCGAATTTGACAACTTCCTATTGTACCTATAAAAAATATTTTCATTTTATTTCTTGATTGCAGTTACTACATGCTCCCAGGCCACAGCTGCTTTGAAACTTTTGAGGGAAAGGAAAGGCTGTTTTGATGTGGTACTAAGTGATGTCCATATGCCTGATATGGATGGATTTAAACTCCTTGAACTTGTTGGGTTGGAAATGGACCTCCCAGTTATTAGTGAGTGTATATTCCTTTTTTTCTCAGTAAGGATCTCTAAGTTGTGTATCAAACTGTTGACACAATAATCTGTCCTGCAGTGATGTCTGCTGATGGGAGAACAAGTGCTGTAATGAGAGGAATCAGTCATGGAGCTTGTGATTACTTGATTAAACCTATACGAGAAGAAGAGCTCAAGAATATATGGCAACATGTTATTAGGAAAAAATGGAATGAGAACAAAGAACAAGAACATTCTGGAAGCTTTGAGGATAATGATCGGCATAAAAGAGGGAATGATGCTGAAAATGCATCTTCTGTTAGTGAAGGAGCAGAAGGAGTTTTGAAAGGCCAAAAGAAGAGGAGCATTGCTAAAGATGAAGATGATGCTGAACTTGAAAATGATGATCCCTCTGCATCAAAGAAACCACGCGTTGTATGGTCAGTGGAGCTCCATCAGCAATTTGTCAGTGCTGTAAACCATCTTGGAATCGACAGTAAGATCTTTAATGATCCTTCCCTTTTAATTGTTTGTGTTTTTCTATTTGAGGAATAATTTAGGTGTGTGTGTGTGTGTGTGTGTGTGTGTTTCAATATGGTAGAAGAAAGATAGAATAGCATGACTAACTAGGACACAAATGAGGGAAAATAGCCCCACACAAATCTCCTAATAACAAGCTAAGACACCCTCTTGGAGGGGAAACTAGCGTTAAAGACCTAACAGTGAAGAAAAAGCATAATTCGCTAACCAATCAACAATGATGGGCTTTAACTACCCATTCTCAAGCTAGAAGGCCACAAGTTTGCTGAATAAGAGGGTAGTTATCTGCAACAGCCATTCTAATAGCAAAAAAAGATGTGTATTATACTTCTGCGATGAGACATGTAAATACTTTAATGTCATTTCAGAGCTAAATTTGAGTGGCCATTATATCTTTTGCTCAATGCAACTTTTTGGCTACCATTTCAGAGGCTGTACCTAAGCGAATTCTTGAGTTGATGAATGTGCCTGGTTTAACTAGAGAAAATGTTGCAAGTCATTTGCAGGTTTGTATTTTTCCCTACTTCTCAATCTTCCATAATTCCTTGTGGTTCTTTCCTTTTTTTTTTTTTTTTAACTTTTGTTTTGGGGCTGGTCCCTCTGGGTTGTTCTCATGCAAGCATTGGACTTGTATCCTCGGTGCTCTAAAGGATGCCTTGTTTTATTTGTCTTCTTCTGTCGCTGCCACATTTCATGCTGTTATACTTATCATATGACATGACAACAACCGATGGGGTTTGTGAATGAGTTTCATTTGCTTTGATAGGATTAGTACCACCAACATGACTTACTTAGATCTAGCATGCCGTGAGCAATAAAGGGGTAAAATGACACATCCTTTCATGTAGACCTTTTGCTGTTTATATTTTGCTATGTGAAGAAAGCACAATAAGTGTTGCAATTTTTTTTTTGACAAAAAATATAACCAATTGTCATAGATACTAGAACCTGACTTAAGTGAAAGCATAGTGATCATACTTGATAAAATAATAGCATACATAGAATTGTTTTTTACTGTTTGCTTCATTTTTCATGTATCACTGCATGTTTAGGGTGAATGGATCATGGTTTTAGTCACCAAATAAGTTTCTAGTTGATCCTTCAATATTTAGTGAAGTTCATAATTCCCAATATACTTTTGGTTATTTCTCATCTACTTGTGCCTTTGGAATTTAATTTTGAGATTTTCTACTGAATTTATGGATTGACTCTCAATTTCCTACATGCATTTTCATAGGATACTGCAATAACAATTGAATTTTTAGATTTTTAAATATTAAATACAAGAACGTGTCTTCATACAGAACAGTATGAAGTTATATTTCAACAATTCAGATGTATTGAAGTCATTCATTGTGTTAATACTCTTTAGTTTGGCTTCTTCTGATATCAATTTTCAGAAGTTTAGACTATATTTGAAGAGATTAAGTGGGGTTGCTCAACAAGGTGGGATTTCTAATCCGTTCTGTGGACTGTTGGACTCAAATGTAAAGCTTAATCCGCTTGGAAGATTTGACATCCAAGTTTTGGCCGCCTCTGGCCAGATTCCTCCACAAACATTAGCAGCACTGCATGCCGAACTTTTTGGTCATCCTGCAGGCAGCATGGTTACAACAGTGGACCAACCAGCTCTTTTACAAGCATCCGTGCAGGGTCCAAAATGTATTCCTGCTGAACATGGTATGGCATTTGGTCAGCCATTAGGAAAATGTCAAACCAACATGTCTAAACATTTTCCACAAAATGTGGTCTCTGCTGAGGAAGTTGCTACAGGATTTGTAGCCTGGCCCTCTAACAGCGTTGGAACAGTAGGACCCATTAGCAATCTTGGAGGGATGAGCAGTAAAAATAGTAACATGTTAATGGACGTGGTGCAGCAGCAGAAACAGCAGCAGCAATCACCACACCTGCCATCATTACCAGAGCCTAGCCGTATAATTAATGTACAGCCATCTTGCCTTGTGGTCCCTTCCCAGTCATCAGCCACTTTTCAAGCTGGAAACAGTCCTGCTTCAGTCAATCAGAATTGCAGCTATAGCCGAAGTCCTATGATTGATTACAGTCTCCTGTCACCTCAATCAAATAATTCCTCATTGAATATTGGCCAAATATCACATGGGGATCTCAAAACCACAGGTGTAAGTGGGTACTCGGGCTCAGGTTCCATATCTCCTTTGTCATCATGCTCTGTAAATCCTGACAATACCTCTCAGCAAGGTCAAAGCTCAACCATGACAATTCGAGCTGCAAGACAATTACCAGGACTTGGTCCTAATATCTCTAACTTCCAAGGTTCCTATGGTGCTAAGTCAAGTGAAGTGCTTGATCAAGGACCTCTTAGGAATCTTGGGTTTGTTGGTAAATGTACTAGCATTCCAAGCCGGTTGGCTGTGGATGAATTTGAATCAACAATGAGCAACTTGGAACATGAAAAATTATATATGGAGACAAACGGTAATAAAGTGAAGCAGGAGCCAAACGGTAATGCAGTGAAGCAGGAGCCAAACGTTGAATTTATGGATAACGCCAAAGTTCTCATCCCAATATTACCACAATTGCCCCCAAATACAAGTGATCTCATGAGTGTTTTCACAGAATAGGTAACTTGGCTACTTGGATATGACATAAATTTGTTTATCCATATTGCCTGTATATAGAAATTTCAATATGCTGTTGTTGCTGATATCAATCTTACTTGGACTGGGGATTTTACTTCATTAATTTAGTCTGATCTAAATATACAATTTGGCTAGCTTCATAGTTTTCGCATGTGCTTAGGATCATAATGTGGTCTTTTCTGTGGAGCTAGCAATCTCACTTCACGAACTGTTTTGCCTGCAGAACTAAATTTTAGTTTGTTTTGCTGGCATTGGTGGATGTTACACTCTTCTCTTTCTGTCCTTTTAATACTTACTCACTAAATTATTCAAGATATAAATACAAGTTGGTAGCACGAGTGTTTTGGATTATTATTACCTGAGTGGTCTAGTTGCTCAAAAATTCATTTCGTTTAGAGGACCATGCATCTTTTTATTGCTACTCTCCGTTTTGGTTTAGACTATCTATCTTATGCTGTAACCAACTGGATGCGCCAGTGATAGAAAATTTCATTTCCACGAGATTCATTTTATGTGTGCACGTAGACTTATCAAATATAGCATTTGTAGATGATTTCTTTGCTTTTGCTGTCACTGAGACACTATTTTGCTATCACCATGTCTTATTGTGATATGATTTGAAATCTCCATGAGAACTGCATGTATGGTCTTTCATAGGTTGGTTCTCTAATCTAATTTCAATTCATTGCAGGTTTGTATTTGTGAGGTTCCCACAGCTAGAAAGAATTCGATTCATATCACCAGAGAGTTCAGGAGGAGTTCGAATCTTAATTCCCACGGGTAGAGCTAGAGCAGATTTGTTTCGTAGCACCAGATTCAAGTTGAAGTCCGGGTATTATTTATTGTAGACTTTTTATTTATGGTGCCTGCGTCAGGCGCACTGTGGATCCTCCCCAGTATCCATCGTTTGGCAAATTTGTCATTTTGTGAAATTCCATTGAAATGCTGGGGTTGAAGTTGTAGAAGCACGAAGTGCTAGTATTATCTTCTAGTTAGCCTGTAGGCTGTAGGGAAAATAAGATTGTATCAGACCACAACAGCTTGAAATGCCTGTCCATCGTGATGTATCTTGCCGCCATAATTATGTAGTTACGTGGTTTAATGATGATAAATGATCATTTTTTAAACCATGCTTCTCATCCAGTATTTGTGCATTCCTTTCTGTTTTTTCCCTTGGACAATGGCAAATGATTACCTTCGGTCACATGCTGGGAAGATGTAGAGACTAGAGAGAATAATTTAACGAGTGTCTCGCTTCCAAGCATGACTAGGCTGGCCATATGATTAATTGCCTAGCAAGAAGAGATCAAAGGGAAAGATTTGTTTGCTTTTGTGCTGCTAATGGCATTGCTTGCTCTGATGGTTGGTCATGGAAGTACTGAAATTCGAAAGGAACAAGAGCTTCGTACAGCTGGTTAAAAAAGAGTAGAAGAAAAAGGAAAAAAAGGCAACAGCATTGGACGTCACGTTTCCCGCGGCAGGATTTTTGTGATTCTGTTCCCCCCTTGTTCAACTCGAATTCTCTCCTCTAATGCTCCTTTCTCTTTCTCCATGTGTGCCTTCTGAACCTTCCTCAGAGACTGCATAAACACTTGTCTTCCTCGATCTCTGTTTCGAACCAAAGCAGGTCCCTGCTAGAATCAGCCTGCGTTCCAAATGGAGAGAACCCAGGAAATTGCTTTGACCTAAATGAGGAAACCAGATGGGAAGCTTGGTTCTTCCACTGAGGTAGCTTTCTTGTGATGTAGAAGTAGTGCGATTGTGTTCATGTATTTAATTTTGGAAGATATTATTTTTATTTATTTATATTATTTTTAATGTTTCATGAAGACGAGTTTTATTTTTAAAAAATAAAAAATATTTATTTTTAGATTATATTTATAACTCATATTATAAGTTTGGTGAATTCATTTCTTGTTAATAAAAAATTATTCGTATTTTTCAAATCAATTAGGAATAAAATAATTATGAATAAATATATTAAAATATAATTCACTCTATTAAATGATATTTTATTATTGAAATGCATGTAAGACAAAAAACAATTATATAAAAATCTTATTAGTCTCTTCTAAAGTCTAAACAGCAACGCAAGAGAGATTGTCGAGTGCGTGTACAGGAAAACGAAGGGAGAGAAAAATCAAAGCACATAAAATCTCAACGATTCCTTGTTTGATTATTTTTCACACTCATCGTTGCGCACGTGGCCAATACACAACCGGTTTTTAACTTGACTTCCCGCTGTCGTTGTGTGAGAGGAAAACGTTTGCTTTCGTTCACGGGCTTAACGAACAACTACGGCACATATTTTACTCTAATCAGGGCCACGTGTTCTAGTTTTGTTCATTAATCATCAACACCATCCATATACACATCCTGTTCATTAACTTACGAAAACATTCAAGACCCGGTCCCTTTATAAATGGAATAAAAGAAAATCAAGATTAATAATGTATAAGAAATAAATAATAATCTTAAATTTTAAATAATAGATTAATGAATCCAAACAAAAAAAAAAGAATAAAACTTTAAATAAAACTTTAAAGCAGAATAGGTGGTGTTCCTTTTAGGTGTTTTGATGAAGAATAAAATCTTGGCTTCTTAGAAAACATTTTAATGTTAATTGATGTTGTTTTCCGTGCTTGTCATCAAGGAATCATGCATTTATTTATTTATTTATTTTTTTTATTAAAGAGTCTTAATTTTGTTATCCCTTATTTTATATCATCCTCGACTTTCTTGAAAACTGAGAGCATGCTGCAAGTGGTGTTCCAAAGTTAACGGAAGGACTAACGGTGTAGCTAGACTTGAAGTACAGGGATTAAGATATATTTTTGATAAGGAACTCCTTCAGAAAAACTCAAGAGTACAGGGGCTTCCGAAGTTCCAGGCTCGTTAATCCTTCGAATTTTGACAAAAGGGCTGTGCAGAGTAATAATCATCGAGTCACTTTCCCATCCCAACTCTTTTGTCCTTTTAGTGTGGTCTCTGATTCCTTTTGTCCACGGGAACTCTCTCCTTCACATGCTCTTTTCCCCTTCGTCGCCGGTGTCTGGCGAATTTTAATGCTTTAAACTTTGAGACCTGCCGACTCCATACCCTTTTGAAGCCGAAGCAGACAGGCTTCTACTGGTATCATCAGCCTTCCTGCCTATAATGGACAAAACCCAACAAGTAATTGCACTGACCCAGCTGAGGAAATCAGTTGAAAAGCTTGGTTCTTCCACCGAGGTAGGTACCTTTCACATAATTCACCGACTCTAACACGCATAGCATTTACTTGCGCCTGTCCTTGTATGCATCGGTTCTTGATTTTCGGGGTTTGCATTTGTAGAAGTATGGGGACCCAACACTGGTGAGGTTCTTAATTGCAAGATCAATGGACCCAGAAAAGGCAGCAAAGATGTTTGCACAGTGGCTGAAATGGAGGGCTGCATTTGTTCCAAACGGGTCTATCCCAGATTCTGAAGTTCAAGATGAATTGAGACCAAGAAAAGTCTTTTTGCAGGGTCTGTCAAGGGATGGATACCCAGTGTTGCTCGTGAAAGCAAACAAGCATTTTCCCTCGAAGGATCAACTCCAATTTAAGAGTAATCACCCTGAATCTTATAATTTTACTGTTTCTATTACAGTTGATTAATGATTATCTTGTAACCATAATCCATGCATGCTATTAAAGCTCGGTTTTAGTGGTTAAAATTCTGGTTTGATTGGTGTCATGGTACTTTCAATCTAGATTGTCGCTTCGGCCCATGGTACATATCAAAAAAGTTGTGACATAAAGGTGGGAGAATGAGCAGGACTTTTTGAACTGTGTCACTTGTTTGCTGTCCGAGAATCATGGGGCTTTAATATAGCTAGACTTCTTGGTGTATGTTTCTTTTCAATTTCAATATTGGATGATTCCATCTGGTATTGTACTCGCTATATGCTGTAGGTGTTTACTGCCTAAAGGAAATTAAAGATGGCCTTTTCTAAAAGATGATGTTCTTATTAAATCTGTAATTATCTGAAAAGCTTCAGAAAATGGGACCCTTCAATAAAAAAAATCGGAGCCTGGGCCAGTGACCAGAAAATCTCCAATCTGATAATCGCAAAACACTAAAGAGGATATTTATAAAGGATGGCCAAATTATTTAAGGGTATGGTGGGCCTATTTGTATTCTGGTTGCCCCAAAAGAAACGTTCATTTTTAACATTTATTTTCAACAAGCAACTTTCTTGTTTATGTCTTATATCATAGAAATGTGCTAGTTAAACTTATGAATCACTTGACATGTTAAAATTTTATTTTATAGTTTATTGGAGCAGGCACTTTCATTACTTGGTCTCATGGGTGAAAATTACCGCTTCTCAAAGATATTTCTTTCAAGTTTCTTTGTCCCCGTAGGCCTTCCTCTGGTCACCTATTGTTCTTCAAGAGTTTTATCCTAATCTGCTAATATCCTTCAGTAAATAAACTTCATATTTGTATTTTCATGCCCTTGGTGTTTGACCTGATAATGTTTCTTCAATTCTCACAACAACTGATTCTGTAACCACAGCTATTTTGCTCAGGAAAAGTGAACAGGGGACTCCTGTCTTTTCATTGGAGGCCACTCTGAAGCTGCTCCATAGAATGCTAGTACATGAACGACCTCTCTTCCATCCCCCCAAAAAACAGATAAATTTATAAACAAATTCCCCACCCCACCACCCTATGTGTGTGTGTCAGGAAGGCATCTGTGCTTATACTTTTTCCTCTCTTAGTGAACACGCACACTATTTACACATGGATTGGTCAGAGGTGATTTTTGCTCGGAACTATGGTGTATGATGTATTATATTAACAATAACAGGATAAGTGAATTGAAATGCAGCCGTAGTTATCCATTCTGAGAGCACCTTCAACCTGCTGTTCTCTGTATTTTCATACTAAGCCTAGGCTTACATTTAAAGGAAACAATAATTGAACTTGATAAACTGGCAAGTGAGCCTTCGACTCATTTTTGTTTTGCCTTTTCATGCAGAGTTTGTTGTTCATCTGCTAGACAAGGCCATTGCAAGGTACCATTTACTTTAAATAATGAATGTGGTAAAAAAATTATGAATAGATGTTCCAGTATGAGGTCTCATTTAGAGGCATGGTTTAACAATTCAGGAGTGATTGTTTTGGGCTTGCCTCGTGTTATTTATTCTAATAGACAAAAGGATTCCAAGATTCTCTTTCTCTCGTATTAGATGTGTCCACAAATCTACAAAAGAAGCATATTCTTAAACTAGATGGCTATTACTTGATGATTTATATATTTCAAGAAAGATGGCTTATTGCTGTGACTTTATGCTATTTGCTCATTGTATTATGTATTGATAGCATGGAAATGTTACTGGAAACAATGGTAATAAAATCAAAGCCATCATTGCTTTTGACAACTGTTCTTAAAACCACTGGCAAAGAGAATTTTGTTGTTTAAGTGACGTGTACAGTTGTGACAAGTAGCTTATGTATGGAATACATGTGGAATGATGGAAAAGAGGGTAGGCTAAAAGATTATTGTTTTCAATGCTAGACTAGAAGGGGTTGACATGAAAGGACACAAGTATTCTTCTTTTCTTATGTACTTTGAAAAAAAAAAAAAAGATTTACAACTTAGTTTTCTTCTCAAGTGATGGTTTCTATATCAACACATGCAGTATTGGCTTCCTGAAGCAGTGCCAAGTCTATGTCCATTCAGATGAAGATCATGATATTTCTAGATGATTAGATAAATTATCTTAATAGAATTTCAGTTATATGCATCAGAAATTACTAAATGAACAAAGTGAGCAGAGGAGAAAATTTCGAATCTGAAATTTTATAACGTAAATGCATATACTTGAGAATTGCTACGAGCCAAGACTTGGAGGGGAAAAAAAAAAGAATCCAGCAATTGCATTTTGTTCTGGGAAACTAAAGAGGTGGATTGAAATTAGTTGTCAAGTGTTCTTGCATGCTGATATATTACTTTGAATCTTCATTCCTGATGCAATCGCATGTTGTTCTGGGAAACTAAAGAGGCAGATTGAAATTAGTTGTTCAGTGCTCTTGCATGCTGATATATTACTTTGAATCTTCATTCCTGATTTCAACTCTGATCTGGTTACTCAGGAAACATGATTCTTCATTTCAAGTAAATATAATGCATTTATTACTTCTATATAACATCCTCTTTTCCAAAATTGTTTTGTATGCCATATCTTCGTGTGGCATGCTTCCCAAAGTCTGTTACTCTGATCTATGGTAATACATTAATGGCATAAAGAAGTATAATGTGTTTTCTGACCTTGTTTCAGCTCATTCAAAGGAAGAGAAATAGGAAATGAAAAGTTGATTGCCATACTTGATCTGCAGCAAATTGCATATAAGAACATTGATGCGCGTGGATTGATCACCGGATTTCAACTTTTGCAGGTAACTATTTCATATGAAATTTTGACCACTAAAATATATTCCATCTGCCAAATGGCAATTGAAAGGAGCCTAAGAGTCAGAGTTTGCATACTGAAAAGATAGCTTAACACTTTTGATATTACACAGGAGATGGAGAATGAGGAAAATGAAAATTTTGGATGATAATTGAGAGCTTCCCATTGTATATTTAACGAGTCTATTTGCAATTCCCTTATTGTCAGAAAATGGTTATCAATTAAATGTGCATCGATACCAAAATACACTTGTAAACATTTGTAACAAAGAGACAGCACAGGTTTCGCCATAAAGTGTTTGCCTCTTTTTCGCCAGGTGCTGAAAGAAACAAAAAATTGCGTGTTGCCTAGATAAGGTAGCCTCAATTCAGGTATATATAATTGAGGAGATGAGGGAATTAAACCTGGATTTTAGAACTGATTTCATGGAAGCTGATGCTCATTACAGATCATTTATGTCTGTTCTGTATAAGATATAAAACTCTTCTTATCAATCTTAGTCTTGCATTTGATGAATGCCTAGTTATATTTATGCTTCAAGTGGGCGGTAATTTATGTTATTATCATGCCATGAGTGCTGGAGCTTATATGTTTTGTTTCTCTTATTGCTCCTCTGTGATATGCATCAAATGGTTTAAACATTCTAGTTCTGGTCTGGATTTTGTTTGATAACTCTGTTCAATTTTCAGCACCTCAAACTTACTACATGTTACATATGATGTCTATTAAGCATCGAGGATATATGCATACATTTGGAGTGCAATACAGAGAGCACATTTCACTAAAATCTGAATCCTCATTTCTTTAGTTTTAAAACTGCGTGTTTGGTCTGCTTGTACCATGTTTGTGCTGGTTCAGCTGCTCAGTAGCTTGATATACTTGGTTGTTTTGTTGTTACATATGGTTGTCATGGTTATTTTTCTGAATATATTCTTGTTGACTTCTAAGTTGAGTGAAGCTGGTGATGAAGGATGCGACTTTATCTGCTAGTAAATCTTCTCTTATGAAAAAATGAAATCTTTTCCATATGCTGTCTCCTGTTTTCCCTAATAGGTATATTTTTCTAAAACGATCTCAAGTGAAACTAGGCACAAACTTTTAGAATGACCTGGGTTCTGATTCAAACGTATTAAGTCAAACTCGAAGAAATCATGCTCAAAAGGACTTCTGTTCCATGAAGGGAAACATCAACTTTAGCTTATACCAAGTGATGCAACCTACACTTAAAAGAAAGGCTTGGATTGACTTATGAAGAGTGGTGGGAGGAAACAAAAAAGAAACAGCCCAAGTATTTGCTCAGAGAGATGATCTCAAGACAATTTTACCCATGTAATTACCGGAATAACCTGGATAAATAAACCTGAAATGCTTCCTGGATTCATTGCCATGACTCCCTGACAATAGAAAATAAAGCAACTACACAAAATTAAAAACACCTTTTCCTCCGAATCACTCTGTATTCCTTTTTTTTCCTGATAGGGAGATCTTCTTTCTAAAATTATACATATAAAATTTTTGGCATAATGTGAATATGTTAGGATATGTGTTTGGTTCCATGGTGAACACATTTTAGTCATATCAGAATAAAGTTTGCTTCAAAAACTTATGTTCCATAAGGTACAATCTGGTGGAGTATACATGGTTGATTGCTGACTGGGAAAAATTCATTGCACTGTATGAATATCTAATTTCTTTATAATTTTTTTCAAGTAGGCTTACTATCCAGAGCGTTTGGCAAAGTGCTTCATTTTAAGTATGCCATGGTTCTTTGTTAGTGTTTGGAGGATGGTTTCTCGCTTCCTCGAGAAGGCCACATTGGAAAAGGTATCTTACATTGCTCAGACTCTACATCAGTTAAAGTCTATAGACTCATAGACCCTTGGAATCATAAGTGGATATCATTTGCAAAAGCGACTTGCTGTGGATCTATATACATCACTGAGTGCTTGTGCCATTTTCGTGATTATATGTCTCGAGGCATAACTATACCAGCATTTTCCCTTTTATTGGAAGTGTCACCTTTCATTCTTGCCAAAACATATTTTCACCCAACCCTTTCATGTATATTGTCCGCATTGTTTTTGCGAATACTGTATGCTGAGTTTCTAAAAGACAGGCTCCCTAATATCTGTGATAGAAAAAGGAAAACAGTGATGTTATTGGTTAAACTCATGTTAATCTTTTTCGTGTTTGTAATTACAGTTGGTATTATGACTCGCTTTCTAGAACCAAAATTATTTTTTCAAGCTGGTTCTTCTTTTTTCTTTCCCGTGAATGGGTGGTACCTCCGCGGTGCATATATAGCTTGTATTCGCTTTGACTACCAAAAAAGAACAAAAAGAAACTAAGAGTTATTTTTGAAGTTAGCCAAGGATGATACATTGTTTAAGCTGATCTTCTATATTAAATTAGCTCGGTGGCTTGCTTTGTGGTGATGAATGCAGGTTGTGATAGTAACCAGTGAAGAAGAAAGAGATTTTTTTGTAAAGGAAATTGGTGAAGAAGTCTTGCCAGAAGAGTATGGTGGTCGAGCAATGCTTGTAGCTCCTGAAGATGTCACAGTGCCGCCGCTGGAGGGTTGATCCACATCATGTATTGAAGTAGCTGCTACTGCAGAGGCAGCTTATACGGCTGCTATATATGGACGGATATTCACCATTGGATGGTTAGCTAATTTCAATTTAAAGCATGCTGGTCAGTGTTGAGCAGTCACATGCTGCGATGCCTGCAAGTTACAATTAAATTGATTTAAACATAAGATAAAACTTAAACAACCATCAATAATGGTTGTGATTTCACTAGTATATATTGCTTTCAGCATTGCACTAACCACTATTGACGGTGTTTCCCAACTGTTTTCCAAAATATAACCTCAAGAAATCCTTACAAAAGGTCCTTTTTAGCTTTCTTAGTTCATGTAGCAGTGGATTAGCTTCCCACAATATTGTGCAGGAAAAGATTGTTCTGCTCTTTATTTATTTTATATATAAAAATATACCTCATATCCATTTTAACTAAGCATGTATATTTTTT
>Ga0325410_1004805_pt1 | contig 15042 bp, 4 predicted proteins | sample PopdelMetagenome_16_FD_206182 | JGI IMG/M metagenome (GOLD analysis project Ga0325410, IMG submission 206182) | Populus deltoides microbial communities from Bellville, Georgia, United States - Xylem-PdIQD-R3 | ecosystem: Host-associated > Plants > Phyllosphere > Stem > Wood/Secondary xylem... | reverse complement strand
ACCAACCGATTACCAAACCAACACAGAGTTATTAAAACTACGTCTTCCTTGGCTTGCAGGGCGCCATCTGATTTCTCACCTTGTCAAGAATCATTAGAAATAATTAAAATTACTTTCGTACTCCTATTATAGTGTTTAAATCCGAACTAGTAGGCACACGATTCAAAACTCAGGTTACAGATTTTAATTAGGTGATCGAGTTTTGACGGGATTAATTTTGATTTTTAAAAAATTTTAAAATAACATCGTTTTAGTAAAAATTCAAAAATAAAAATTAACAAATTGCAATCGGGTTTTGCTGGGTCAACCAGTCAAGTCACACAAGGTCATTATCTTTTCTATTTTTTCATCAACTCGATCCAGTTCCAGCCATGTGGTTGGTTGGGTTTTAAAAATATGCTCATAATTATATAATAATAATAATAATAATAATAATAATAAATAAAAAATTTTGCTTTTTTTTTATGACATTAATAACTTAAAGCATATTGTGTAGATGTTTTAAGATGATTTGAGATTATACTTGATGATTTATTTTTACTAGCTTGACATGAGATTCTCTAAAAATCAAAAGAGTATTTAGATGTTGAATTAATCAATTATATTAGTTAAAAATAATTGATTTTGAGGACCGAATTTCACAATGAAATAAAAATTCAATGTCTTTTTCTTTTTCTTTTTTTCTTTGTACATGAACCTAAACCTGGCCTAAAAAGGCAAAATATTAAATGATATTATAGGTTTTAATGGAAATATTATGTTTTTTTTAATTATTATGTATTTGATATGAAATAAATAAAAAATATTTCAAGAATATTCAATTAAAAAAATATTTTAAACTTTTTTTACATATATTCTTAACATGATTTTATCATATTACTTGTTATTATTATTTTTTTATTTTTTTCATCAATCACATACAAAGTATTAAGATATTATTTTAAAACTTGTTTTTAAGCGCATGATAGTTTTTGTTTATAAAATATTGTTTGCAGTTAAAAAAACATATATTTGATAAAGCAATCAAGGGATGCATTAATTAAAAAATAGAGTTTAATTAGATTGAAGAAATGCCTCTCTTTTTTCTATTTCAAACGGTTGAGATTTTTAAAAGACCTTTATTTTAATTGTTTTTGCCTTTTATTGAAAAGTGTGCTCCTAATAAAAATATCATGTCACTATTTTTATGAATATTATGCCTTTTTTATGATTACAAATAATTATGTATTTGTTCAATTGTTTTTTAATAATTTCCTCATTCATAATAAATGAGAGTGAAATATTTTTTTTCTTGATTTTTTTCTTGTAAATTTTTATACATATATTTCTTAAAATTTATTGCTCTTATTTTTTCCATGTAGTTGTGAAGAGATAATCAATTCATGATTTTTTTTAATTAAAACTTATTTTCACAATTATAATGAGTTTTTACATAATATATAAGACACTACTGGAAAAATGTCATTGAGTTTCCACATGAAGCTCCTCGTAAAAAAATAAACATGTTTTCATTAAAAGTAAAAAAAAAAAAAAGTGTGATTGACAAAAATTAGTTTTTTTTAATTAAAAATATACACCTTTTCTTTTTTATTCCAAAAGGACATTGTTTCTTTTTTTAAAAAAAAAAGGTTTGTCAATGTTTTTCAATTAACGATGTTGTTATTAAAAAAAAAACTTTTGTTGTCAAAATAAAAAAGTAACGTGAATGAGAAAAGATAATTTCAAATAAAAAATTAACACATCATCTTAATAATTTCATTTATTGTTTTTTATTTATTTTTATAAGCATTTATTTAAATAAAATATATATTATAGAAACTGATATTATTAATAATTAACTTGATTGATGATCTAGATTACAAGTTTAGCAGGTTAACTCAATTTAGCTTAGTTTATGATATTGATCACGGATTTAACGAGTTAACTCAATTTAACCCTTGTGAATACAAAACATCATTATTTTAACATTTTTTATATGAAAAACATTAATTTGACATTGTTTTTAAAATATTTTTTTTTAAATCAAACTAGGTTTTTGTCAAGTTGATAAACATCATCGTTTTAATATTTTTTATATAAAAAACATTAATTTGATATAATTTTTAAAATATATATTTTAAAAGTTCAGCACCTCCAGCTCTAGTTAGGTTTTGTCAAGTCAATCAATTCACGACTACTCCTGTCAGGTTGGCTAGGCTAACCAACTCTCATATTGTTTATTTTGAAACTAAATCGATTCAATAGCTGAGTCAATGAGTCACTATGTTGTTCACCATGACTAAGTTTAATAAAAACCAATTAGTGTTAACCATCTAGTACGTCTAGTAGTAAGAGTTTAAGATCAAGAGATTTACTTTTTCTGTGGTCTCAAGTTCGAACCCTATAGTTGCTAATATGATGGCCACTGGAGACTTACATGGTCATTAACTTCAGGGTCCATGGGATTAGTCGAGGTACATGTAAGCTGACCTGGATACCCACATTAATTAAAAAAAAAAATCAGCTAGTGTTCTCTTAAACCAATACTGCATCTGGAGTAATATATATATAATTTCTTACAAATTAAGTCATTAGTGCAGTTAGGAGGCTAAAGTTAATAATTAAAAGGATTGAATTTATCACGCCACAAATTTAAAGAGTTACTTCAACCTCTTCTTACATGAGGTCATTTTTTAAAACTAGCTAATTAGAATCATTATTGAAGTATGATAGTTTGAGTTTATAATCTTTTTATAAACTTAATGGTGTGTATACATAATTTAAGTGTGTTAAATATCAATAATAATAAAAAAAGCTCAAGTGATTAAATATTTTGATAGTGTTTGGGATTATAGTAGTGATTACTTTTTAAAATGCTTTTTGCTTGAAAATACTTCAAAATAATATATTTTTTTTATTTTTTACAAGGTATAGAAAATAGAAATATTACCCACATTTGTTTTGCTCATTTTCTTATATGCTTTCATCATTCAACATTGATTTGTGTTTTTTAAGACAAATAAGCTTTGTAATTTTCTTTTTTTTTCTATCAAGTTATCTCAATTTTATAATATAAACCACGAGTTTGGCGGGATAACTTGAGTTGACTCAACTCTAATTATCGGGGTTTTCCATGCTAACATGAGTTGATACAAAAATCAATAATGCAGTCTATTTCCCACAAATCGTAGAATGTTTTCAGTTTTTGAAAACATAAAATGATACAAAACTGAATTTTAGATATTTATATTTTATTCTCACAAACCGTAGAATTAACTAGTATATTGGTCCACGCTCCACCATAGGTTGAATTATTTTTTTTAAAATGTAAAAAAATATATTAAGAGCTTAGATAATTTTTTAATAGTGTTATTAAACCTGACCATATAGGTTAATTTTGAAACCTCCCAACTTAACTCCTTATCTAACTCAAGTTTTTAATTAAACCATGTGAGAGCTAACTTGACTTAAATCGATCTATTTTATAGATTCAAAGGCAACATTGATGATTGAAAAAAACATGACTTAGCTTTTAAAAAAACTTCAAGATGATAATTTTTTTAAAACATATTGAGATAATGACATATTAGATCGACCTCGCCCCTGGGTCATAGACTCTATTGGGTTTAATTATTTTTTATAATTTTTTTTATTTAATTATATAATAAAAACAGATGCTCATAAAATTGAGAATCAACCTAAAAATAGACACTTATTTGAGGCAATTATCCCTATAAAGCAACAAAAATCAACAATGCAGTCCATTTCCCAACCAATCCAATATTAAATGATGAAATAAAAAATAAATTAAAAACAATTAAAAGACCAAAAACAGAAAAATCATATCATATCGATGAGTCAACTTGTCAAGCCTGTGAATCGGGTATGCCGGGCTAGTATATCAAACCTATAAACTGGGTTATGCACTCCATTGAAATTATAATTTGTTATTTTTTTAATCTATTTTTTATTTAACTATATGATAAAAAAAAATAGATGATTGCGAAATTATACACCAACTCAATACTGAGATGTTTTATTAGATCACAATAACCTCATAAAAGGTGAAACAAAACTAATTATGAAATCGAATTCCTAATTAACCCAATATCTAAAGATGGAAAAAAATAATTTTAAAAAGGTAAACGTGCCAGACCCGCGAACCAAGTTAACCAACAAAACATGTAAACAGGTTCGTGGATTTTCTAAAGTTTAATAACCTAACTTTTTTCTGAAACTAATTTTTTTAATTGTATGAGAAAAAAATATATGATAAAAAAGTCAAATTCAATAAAAAAAAAAAAGACACTCCACCAAACTTGTAAGCCAGAGCAACCCGAGTTACTCTGGCAAACTCACAAACCATGTCAACCTTATAGAAAGGTAAGATAAAAATAAACAAATTATGAAGATAAATTATCAACCATTCCAATATTAAAAGATGTAATCAATCAAAATAATTTTGAAAAAAAAATCATAACGAAAATTCAAAAACATAAAAAAGAAAGCAAAACACTATAGATTACTATTGTCATTTACGGTGCAATATGTGTAGGCGAACAATGATTTCCTCGCACTCTTTAATATTTGTTACTTTATAAAGTTTAATAACATGTCTTTTATCTAAAACTATTTTTTGTAACTATATAAGAAAAAAATAGATTATAAAAAAAATCAAGTTCAATTAAAAAAAAAACAATTACCAAACTCGTAAAACAGGCCACCCTGGATTACCTTAACAAACCCGTAAACCATGCTAACCTCATATAAAGGTGGAAAAAAAAAGCAAATTACGAAGCTAAATTCTCAACAATCTCAATTTTAAAAGATGAAATCGTCAAATTTTTTTATAAAAAAAATCATGACAAAAATTTAAAAAAAAGATGCAAAACACTATGGATTACGTTTGTAATCCATAGCGCAATTGGTGTTGGGTGAACAGTAGTTTCCCGTACTTCCTTTAATTTTTGTTATTTCATAAAGTTTAATAATATTTTTTCTCTTAAACTATTTTTCAAACAATATATAAAAAAATAAATTATAAAAAAATCAAGTTCAGTTAAAAAAAAAACATGACATTCATGGGGCAACCTGGATTACCTCGACAAACCTGCAAACTACGCTAATCTCATAAAAAGATAAAGTAAAAAGAAAAAAAACTTAAAGTTAAATTCTCAATGATGTTAATATTAAAAATAAAATCAACAAAAATACTTTTAAAAAATTATATTAAAAAATAATATAAAATACACTATAACAATAAACAGTATTTAAATAAAAAAAACCACAGCAATTTTTCCATGTAATTTAACTTTTCTTATAATTAATCCTAATCCTATTATTATGTGGTGGTCATCTACTCATGTCCACGTAACTACAAGACAGAGACAAAACACGGACACAGACAATTTGATTGGTACTGGTAACCCCATCGTGCCGGATTAGGTTATTTTAAAAAAAAATATATATATACATTGAAAATTCTTATACATGGGCAATTAGCGAGGGAGGAGAACCACCCCCAAGCTACTGCCCTGTACCTCCGACTCCATCAAAAACTCCTGCCAATTTTAATTAATGCTCTGTCAAAACAATGCCAAATAATTTCATTAATTTTATCACTTTTTGTTCAACAACACTATAAATTAAACTACAATAAAATAGTGTTTAGATTTATTTTTTTCATATTTAATGTTTCTTTTATTGCTCGGCATCATTCATTTCTTTTTTTTTACTGTTTTTTAAGTGTTTGATGTTGCGGCTCGGAAGAGTTTTTTTTTATTATTTTAAATTATTTTAATGTGTTAAAGTTTAAAATCATATATTATTTTAATATATTTTTAAATAAAAAATACTTTAAAAACAACTTTTACAAGTAGCACTCCCACTACAAGTTTTAATAATGGACCGAAATTCAATGGAACGCAAAGGAGAAGAAGATCGCTTTAATTATTATTTATAATATTTGTCGAAAAAAGAAAAACATAAAAGAACTACACTCACTTGTCAGAATGATTTTGTAGTATTTCACGTGATGGCGGGTACTTTCATTCAAGATAATAATAATAATAATAATAATAAAAATAAATAAAGACAGCTATGATCTTATCCATTCTTGCTGTAGCTAACGGGCCCTCCCCAAACACAATCACTATACTATGATTTTGATTATAAACAAAAAAATAATAATATAAAAAGCATGAAAAAAATATCGTTCATCCAATTTAAAATTATTTTTTCCCTACTCAAAACAAACTAGCAAGGCAATCTGATCTTGTTTATAGGGATTCATTGGTCGTTAAGGGATAAATAGGTTTTTTTTGCATTTATGATGAACAGTAAATAGCTACATCACCATTATTCTCAATTTTTCTAAAATTTATTTCCAGGTATATTTTTATATGTTTAATTTTTTTAAGCACATTAAAATAACATAAATGCTCTTGAGGAAATAACTCATTGCCTTTATTCTTAAATTTTCTAAAATTTATTTTCACGGGTATTTTGATATTTTATTAGTACTTTTTATTATTTTTAAGTTACTTTACGGGCAATTTTATAATTAAATAAATATAAATGATGTTAAAAAGGTGGTTAACTAGAGCGTTTCACACATCAGAGCATGAGCGCCTCCTGTACCTTTTAGATAATGTGTGTGGTGTTGTCTATTAACCAAATGTCATGTGACAACTTTTGAATCCTTTCGGCATCCTTTCCGACTTAGTTTTTTTTGTTAACATTAATAATTTTTTAACATGTTTTCCAATTTATTTTATTAAATACATGCAGCAAATTTTGAGTTCATAATTTTTTTTTTTTTTGGTTAAAAAATACATTGATAATAATACTAGGATATGTGGAAGGCTTCTGCGCTCTTTAGATAATATATACAGGATTGTCTGTTAACCAAACACTGTATTTCATGATGGCTTTTGAATTGTTTCAGTATCTCTCTTCTGACCTTTTTTTTTTTTTTATGTAAACATTAACAATTTTTCTAACATGTTTTCCAATTTATATTATTAAATACATGCAACGAAGCCTGAGTTCATAAGTATTTTTTTATTATGTTGATAATTCTAGGATATTTTTTACAGGAAAAAGAAATTTAATCTGGCCAATAGCGAATAGCATATCAACTTGCAAGTAATATCTATTTATATGTACTAAAAATTAAAACTTAAGAAAACCATGTTGAAGAATACATTTACCAACGACGCTAACAACTGTTCTTCATTCCATTAGTACAAATTCTTAAGATAGGGTTGATATGAATGGAATTCAACAAACTTTGTTTATTACAATCGTTTGAAGATATGATAATGAAAGGATTTTAGTTTCTACGCCCATAAGTTTATCTAAAGATCGATTAAAAACAAAATCATTCTATGAAAAATATATTTAGCTTGAATTTGGTTCCTTTTTGTTAGTTGATTTGAATTAGAAATGGACTAGTTATATGCTTGAGCTTCGATGTGTGTTATATTATTTTTTTTTTAACATAATAAAAAATATCTAGGTTGTAGAAAATTATTTATAGTTTTATTAAATCTAATTTAGCATGTCAATATTAAAATATCTTGATTCAATTTTTTATCTAATTTAGGTTTAAAAATCAAATGTATGAAAGTTATCCTGATATGATATAATTGACATGGTTAGTCCAAAGATATACCAACCAAACAACAAAAAAAATTTAAGGATAAAATTGAGAATTTTTTTTGATGAAATTGTCATAAAAACTCCCGACCCAACTTCTTACCTAATTTAAATTTAAAATTAAATTGTGTAAGAGTTGCATAGACATGACTCAATCGACTTGATTGGTTTAAAGACAACTTGCTTGGTCAATAAAAAAAGATGAAATTGATAAAAACTAATGAAATTGACAAAATATCTATTGACCTGACTCTTTACTTTGATCAAATTTAAAATTAAAATATAATAAGAATTGCCTTTATATAATCTAGTTAACTTGAATGATTTAAAGATAATTCAGACAATTGTTAAAAAAAAATTAATGAGAAAGTTGAGAAAAAATAATAAAATTGAAATATCTCAAAAAATAATAGCATTGAAATGGAAAAAGGGTAGAGAAGTAGTAATAGTTAGTTAATTTATAGCTTAAAATTAAGCAGGGCATTTTTTATTTCTTGATTGCCATCAACGATCATTCCCAAATTTGTTCACACAAAGTAGATTGGTGTGTTTGGCATTGCGTTTGTAACTGTATTTTGTTAAATTTTGAATTTTTTTTTTTGCTAAAATTGAGTGCGGTTTGTACTTTTTGGATCATTTTGATGTGCTGATGTCAAAAATAATTTTTAAAAAATAAAAAAACATCATTGACATGTATTTCGGCACGAAAAGTTATTTAAAAAGCAACCGCAATTACACTGCCAAACACACTCTTACTGCATATGTGACATGTGATGATCATGAGATAAACATCGAGGTAGATACCTAGTAAAAATCAGGCACTGGTCGATATATTTATATGATTAAGATAAGATGCAGCGAAGAGTTGTCTTGAGATTTCTTCTATGCTTTGTTTTGATATGGAAAATTCAGAGAATAATTTGATTTTGCAAACTGGTAGTGTTTAAGAACCTTGTTTAGTAAAAAATTGATATTTTTTAATTTAAAATTAATTTTTTTATATATTTTAAAATTATTTTTATATACTAATATCAAAAATAAATTTTAAAATATAAAAAATATATTATTTTAATATATTTTAAATAAAAAATATTTTCACTGCATTCACGTCAAAGGTCCAAATATGAGATGTCCCAGCTTGCCTCACCGAGCAAAAACTGTTATCTATTAGCATTAGGCACCTGGTAATTCGCCGTCGCCCCCTCAGCCTCAAGTTGTCATCATGGCGTTGTATTCTTCATTAATAAACTCATCAGATAAATCGTCGACAATATCTTCCCCACTCCGGTAATTTTTACGCATATAATCACTCCGTCGTCATGATTATATATATAAATCGTTATCATGATATTAAGAACGTAAGCCAACTAGTTTTGGTTCAAAAGAAAATACAAATTCAACTATTTAAGAAATAAAAATTATCCAGCTACTGTTGCTTTGAGAAATTTGATTTCAACAAGCTATGGACAAAAGGTCAGTCTTTAGTGTAGAATCTCTAATGGAGGTCCAACAGAGCGACAGAGCCAGAGGTTTGTTTGTAGTATAAACACTAGCTGCACTTTTTATATGCAAAGGAGCACAATTCTCACATACTTTCTCTATATGCAAAGGAGCACAATTCTCACATACTTTCTCTAACTTGCATACATTTCTAGTTCCTGGTTCGTTTCCTATTAACATTTGAACCTAGCCACGGGTTTCCAAGATCAGATCATGATGCTACACATCTAAATAATGGTGTTCAAGCAGCAATTGCTGGGACCTGGCCAATTCTCAAAGGATCTCCTTCAAGCAATCGAGCATCAGCAGGAATGATGTCGCCTAACTCGATACTAATAAAGTCTCTGGGTGCTAATACTGCAGCATCTTCCCCTCTCCATTTCCCATCACGGAAAACTTATCACATGAACTGGTAAAGGAAAGGAAAAGTTAATGAAATAATTGTGAAAAGATAAGATACAGAGAAAATGAAGGAAAAAAAAAACAGAGAGAGCAATAAATCTCAAACCTTTGTTTTTGGTGCAAGCCGAGCCACAAGCGCTGCTGCTGCTGCTGCAGCATTTACAGCATTATTTTCCTCTATAAAGCTGATGGTTGAATTGACAATAAGCAGCGCAAAAATGCTAACAAAATCATGGTAATCTACATCTTTACCCTGCACAACGATTGCCTCAAAATAATCAATCACTAGCTAGTGGTTTTTGCTTAATTTGTTTTATAAAACATTGTTAAAGAGTATATTTGAGGTAAAATTTAAACTGAGTAATAATTACTTTTAGGGTTAAAATGTTTTTGGAAATTGTTCTTTAACAAAGTTATTTAACTTGAAATATTTACATTATTAAAATAAATTATGATTGATATATTTTATGAAACTAAAACCTTCTATTCTATGTAAAAAAAAACCTAGTTTGATATCAAAATAATAATAATAATAATCCAAGACAACTCCATTTTATTTTTTTATTTTTACATATCAAGACGACAATATTTTTTATTAACCTGAGTCAACTCGAATTAACATAACAAACTTGTGAAGTAGATAATGAACTCGAATGGGTTGATACAAATACATTAATAAAATATAAAAACAATGCATTGCCATGTAAAATTTTATGGCAGAGTCACCAAATGTGGCTCAACGGTACATGCTAAATTGGAGACCCCCCAACCCGGACCTATACTTGGTTTGATTTTCAACCAGACCCATACTTGGTTTGATTTTCAAAGTGAATTGGGTAGAAGCTAACTTGATGTGACTTAGTTAAAACCAGGTTTGGTGTGAAGAGTAAAAAAATTTAGATGATGTCAATGTAACCTTTTCTTTTTACATGTTGAAATGACAATATTTTTTATCGAATTAAATTAATTTAAGTCAACATATCAAACCCATAAATTAGATAATAAGTCTGAATTGGTTGAATAATTTTTTTAGATTTTTTTATCAAACCATACGAGAATAAAATTTGACATGCATGGGAAAGGCACTGAATAAAATTTAAGATAAGAAAACTATTATAAAGGGTAAAAAAAGTGCACCAGCTAATGTTATAGAAAAAATGCTAAGAACTATCTCGAAAATAAACAAAAAATTGAATGCTATTTAATCAAACAACACCTAAAAATGCATTCTCAGCCCATTTTTGTTTGATTAAAAACACCCTAGAGATCTAAATAATCCTATTTATAGCTTGAAATAACTTAGAAATCAATAAAAAAAATCAAAAATAAAAAATTAGTTCGAATTATGAACCGAATCCATTCTCTTAGACAAGTTGAAAGCTAAATAACATCTTAGTAGAACTGCTCTCATTAAATGAAACTGGTTAATATCTAAATACGATTTTTTTTAATGAAATCAATGTCAACCGATGATTTTCTTTTTCTTCCACAAGAACTCAATAATTCTCTCTATCTTCTCTCAAACTTAGAAATTGTAAATTAAAAAAATGAAGTTTTTTTCCATAAGTGAATTTTTTAAAACTAAGGAGACCGGAAATGTATCTATTGGAATGTTGGGAGACCATAATTGACTTTTTGTGCTAATTTTAAAATTGCCACCTAGTTTTAGTTTTCTTGTGATTTCATCCTTTGTCTTTTAATCTTGTGCTTCCATAATAAATATGAACTAATTGATCATCAATTTGGCTATAAAATGACTAAGTTGTAGCTTGATGATCAAAACAAAAAAAATCACCGCTTCAATTTACAATGAAATGTGAAAACCCGCATAGCAAATTTTTATTTAGTAAAATGGCCACATATTTAAGTTTCTTTGTTAATACATAAACAAGCGTTCCTACTAGTCAGTGTTTAAGAACAATAGCTTTTGTTTTTAAATATATTTTAAAAGTGTGTTTCATTTAAAAAATATTTTAGAAAAATATCCTGCACTAACATGAAAAAACCACACTATAAAAAAACTGACCAGAAATATCCAATACCACTGAGATCTTAAAAATAAAATCATTAATTTTTTTTTTATAAACATGAATATTTTGATTAGCTTATATATACTTTAATTAATTCTATAAGTCCTGAAATTAATAATTATATAAATTTTTAATGGTTTTAAAATTTACAAAACTTAAACTTAATTATAATTTTTAAAAAACAAATTTAAAATCTAGTTGAAATTAATTATAATTTTTAAAAAACAAATTTAAAATCTAGATGAATTACATCACAGAAAATTATTGAAGAGCTGGGGTCAGTGCTGAGAGAAAAATTTTTGGACTTCCTTCGTCTTTTGGGGTAGAAATATGTGGGACCCTTTTCGTGAAGTTAAATTCGGCTGAAGTCGATAAAGGACCCATTTTGGCCATGAATGGAAGGAGCAGGGTCCGAAATCCATTCATATCCTCTTTGGAGAATCACGGATCATGCCGCCGGGGATTGTAGCCAAGAACTTAACTCTTTATTTTATACAAAATATTCGCTTTTTCTGGGTACTTGAAATTAATTTACATAATTTCAGAAAATATGAGGACCGGTTTCGTGCCCATGCAAAAACCCTGGCCGACCCGGTTAGTAGAGAAGCAAGAAGCGTGATCCACTACTAAGAACGAAAGGCATTCTCAGAGGCCTGTTTTATCAGCCCGTTTGAGCTGGATTTATAGCAAGCCTTAAAGTCAATATGGATGGTCTCACAGGTTGGATTTTTCCGAATGGAAATTAGAGAATCATCACCTTGGCTGCGCTAATTAAGTGTTTGATATTTTAGTTATTGTTTTTTATAATATTTTTTATTTTAAAATATTTTTTAAAAAAATATTTTTAATAGTTAATGTTGGGATAAGAAGTGAACTTTAAATTTATTTATTTTTATCTAATCATCATCACCTAGCCATATTGAGAGAAAAAGAATTGCTATTTTTAATTTTTTTTTCCTTGCATTATACAAATATTCTTAAGAGGGTCGTGAAAACTGCAGTAATTAGCATGAAATTGTGTGCAATCTTACCATGCTAGCAGAAGTTCCTCGTGAGTTCAAATTTCAAGAGCTTATTTGTTAAGGAATTGTGACAAGACAAGCCTCCTTCCTATACGTCCACAAATAATTTGTTCCTTTCGAGTCAAACAAGTAGACTTACGATTCCCAGCCACGGCGATCATCAACCTGGTCATCGCTCATCAGTGATCACCAGTGCTTGCTTCTGTGACATGACCACCAACTTATTTCGAACTCTCAGTTTTCTCAGCAGGGTGCAGTCTTTGTCAATCTCCATTTGATGGGTTCCATCGAGAAATTAATATGTTAGCCAAGCACGAATATTTCAACGTTCAATGCCCAGATGACAGTAGTCGCCATGCATTGACCGGTGCCACTACCTGCTACCTGCTACCTGCTACCTGCTACCTGTGGAATTTCTGACCCAGTGCAAACATTAAAGTCGCACCGTTAAGAAGAGACCCATTCTCAACCTTGTAAGGCTAATTTGTTTATTTTATTAAGTTGTTTACAGATTAGGGTTTCGTTTGGTATAATTTTTAGGAGTTGATTTGATTTGTTTTCTTAACCTTCGATTCAAAAAAACTATAAATATGTTTCTCTGGGCTATTTTAAACTTGAATCAAAGGATTGTTTACAGATTGTTTTTTTTTTTTTTTAATAAGAGGAGAATCATTTAGGTGTTTTGAGTTTTTGTATTGCTAGAAAAAGTAAATTGGAGATGAGAAATATTTTTGTTTTTGGTTTGATCTTTTGTGTTTTTAATGGACATTAAATTTCTTGAGTTTATAAATTAGTTTTTTTAATTTAGATTTTAAAAATGTTTATTAGATATTTTTATGTAAAAATATATTAAAATAAATTCTAAATTCAAAAAGCTTTGATTTGATTTTCTACCACCACCTTGATAATTATAATTTAGGCAAGCAAATAATATATTATCTGCTTTATTAAAAATATATATAGCCAGAAAAAAAAAAAAACTCAAGTGTGAGTGTTTTTTGGGCTAGGTGCGTGGGCTCAGGTGTCTGACTCTTCTATATTATTTTTTATACAAGTTTTTTTTTATTATTATTAAAAAAGATTGAAAAAAATAGTCATTGTTATATTTGAGTTGTTGCTTAATTTTTTTTTATAGTTCTTAAATAATGTTATGATTTTTTAGAGAATGTTTACAATTTATTTTTTAATTATTATATATTTAATATGAAAAAAATTGGTCGATAATATTTAATGAAAGTAAAGTTTTTGCTGTCTTAACTCTTTTTAATAGACACCTGTCATGATTTTATTGTATTCATTATTTTTTTGCTTCAATAACATATATAAAATACTGAAAATTATTTTGATAGTTTTTTATTTAAAAAAAAGTGTTTACAGTTAAAAAATATGTTTTCATTGGGATAATAAAAGGATGCATTAAAAATAGATTTTAATTGAAGGAATACATTTCATGTTGGTAATTATATTTATTATCTTTCATGCAAATATCAAATTAATTCTCAAACAGGATCTAACAGCTTGATTTGATCTTCTGGTTCCATTCCAATACCAAGAAAAATTCAGCATTGAATTTTCAAATGATAGCCACCTTGAGCAGTGTGACTTTGACCAAGTGCCGGTGTTGAATTCTTGAAATGCTTGGTTGCGAACAGTTTTCAACTGATGTTTGCTAGACTGAAAACGCTATATGGTTTAGATTTATTTATTTTATTTAAAATTCATTTTTTAATGTTCTTAAATTGTTTTAATATACTGAGATTAGAAATAAATTTAAAAAATAAAAAAATATTATTTTAATATATTTATAAATAAAAAAAACAATTTAAAACACAACCTCAATAATACTCTTAATCATTACATGCTCGGCCATCTCTTATAAAATAAAATAAAAACAATTAAGTAGAAGTTTACTAGAAGCAAAGAGGGAAACATGTCATGTTATCGTGAATAAAATGTTGAAATATTTATGTAGCTCACTTGTACTCTTGTTTGGAGAGTGGGAGACAGACCATTATGGCCATCCACCACGATGCACGAACCTTCAGGGTTTTTTTTTTTTTTTTAATTTGATTATGGATAGACTGTATAATACACAAATCTTCTTCTTCTTCTTTTTTTTTTTTTTTGTTAAATATTAAATTATCCCTAAGTTAACTTCATCATAACCAGGGAAAACTACGATGAAAAGACAAAAAACCTCATTGGCTCAAGTTTAATTATTATTTTTTTGTTTATAATTGTATTTTAGTTATTTCATTGTGTTTTTTTATTTTTTTATATTTAGTCAAATAAATAATTTCCCCTTATCTTATATTATAATTTTAAAAAATCATTGTTCAAATGTTAAAATAGCCATTGACATCATTCATATTTGTTTTTCCTCTTAAAGTATTTTAATTGTTTCATCATGTAATTAAGATTAAAAAATATTTATTTATCTCAGGTTAATT
>Ga0325410_1004804_pt1 | contig 15043 bp, 7 predicted proteins | sample PopdelMetagenome_16_FD_206182 | JGI IMG/M metagenome (GOLD analysis project Ga0325410, IMG submission 206182) | Populus deltoides microbial communities from Bellville, Georgia, United States - Xylem-PdIQD-R3 | ecosystem: Host-associated > Plants > Phyllosphere > Stem > Wood/Secondary xylem... | reverse complement strand
AAATTTTTTTATTATATATGGCTATTATATTAGATTTATGTTTGAAATTGAAATATATGAAATATTATTTTAGTGACTTGTATAATGTTGACATAACATAATTTCTAATAAACAAGGTGAAAAATGTCTCGGAGAGTTTGTATAATTTTTATTTGAAAATTGATGAAATGAAGATGATTTGAATAATGATGGAACATCTACTTAGATACCAATAAGATGTTAATTTTAGTAATGATAATATGCCAAATACTTTGGCTACATTCAAAAAAATATTAAGAGGAGAAAGATAGTGCAAAGAGTATATAAAAGATTGAGAGGTATTTGATTGATGGTTGTAAAGATTCTAATAATAATAAGTTATATATTTTAAGTTGGTGGAAATATAATGCTTGAAAATATAAAATTCTTTTAAATGTCTCATAACATGTGCTAGTTATTACCGTATTGAGAGTGACTTTTAAATAAGCCTTTAGCATTGGTGGTTGTATACTCCACCAATTTAGAAGTTTTTTTTATTTCAAGCAACAATTCAAGCACTTATTTACTGTCAATTAAATTGATTGTATTATAAACTAATCTCAGTCGATATTAAAAGCTTGATGGATGGTATTGAAACCTACAAAAAGCTTGAGTCGAGTAATTTATCTTACAAGTTTACACATTTTATTTTATGATTGATTAATTAATGTATTTTGAATCTAAAATGTCTAATTTATTATTTTGTAGAATTTGATAAAACATGAACGCAAAAATGAATGAAATTTAGTTCAAAAAATGAGGACATTTACATGTAGTTAACTTTGATTTTTTGTAATCATTATGATAAAACTAGCAGATGACAATGTATTTATATTTCCTTTTTGGGTTTGCAAAAATGAATATGAATATACCGTTATGATTCTCCCATCAGACCGACTTTCTTGAGTTGATAAGAGAATACTGACTTACACATTACTGCCTTCCTCTCCTGTATTTTTTATGTGAATCAATAATTACTTGTTCATCGATTATTATTTTTTATTTTAAATTAATTATTTTAGTATTTTCAGATAGATATGTTAATATTAAAAATAAATTTTAAAAAATAAAAAATATTATTTTAATATATTTTTAGATAAAAAAAATATTTTAAAAACCTATATAAATAAATGGATACAGACATACTTATAACTATGTCCTCTAATTCCGATGCTCAGTCACAATCAAAAAACTATTTTAGGAAATGCCATAATGGAACATAAAGCAGAACTAGCAAGTACCAAAGCAAAAGAGAGCATTTTATTGATGCAAATGCAACCACTGGCCATGTAACAAATGCACAGATTTTGCAAAGATTCCAAGGGATTGGCATGTTCACAAAGTAAAGAGAATACTCATTCAACCTGTTCTAGTCTCTCTCTATTTTTTTTTTTTTAATTTATAAGGTGGCTTGTTTGTTAATTTATCAGTTCATTAGTAAAGAGATTTGACGTTTTTATCTAATTATCAATATAATATGATTTTCTAAATACATGTGATTATGAAAAATACGATATCCTATATAATTCTATATGTTTCCATAGATTTTATAGAATTGCAGGCATGAGGTTTATTCATAGTATATGATTTTGTTTGTTTTTGTATTAAAAAATATTTTAATCTTGAACGGTGTAGCTAGTCAGGTTTTATGTTTATTCTCTAAAAATCACCGGTTTGAGTTTCACAAATGTCAGGGCTGCTAGAGACTTAATTGGTCGATAAGTTCAGAGCCCGTGAGATTAGTTGAAGTGTGCGCAAGCTGATCCGGATACTAACTTTAATAAATAAATAAAATATTTTTGAAAATTTTTAAATTATTTTTTTTATGATTAAAAAAAAAAGAGTAAACAAAGACACAGTGCTCAACATTGTTCCCACATGTTCTGTTACTGATAGTTGCAACCCATGCAGGAAATATTTGTGCACCACTGGGGCCTGGCCGACCTAGAACGACCAAACTAGTACAGTTCAGTACTTCACGCCATCAGAGCTTCACCATAAGAAACTGACCATTTTGCCATTGGTTGTAGCTCAAGCCTCAAAATGAAAGGCTTTCAATTCCATGATCCGAAAGGAATATCGAAATGTACTTCAATTAAATTGATGTAAATCACATTGAATACCACAGTCTTTTTTTTGTTTTTGTTTTTTTTTTTTTGTTATTAGTCAACATGGTAAACAAATTAGGCATGCATATTCCAGTCACGATTAAAATGCTCAGCTTTATCCGTGTCATTTCAATGCTCAATAATTTTAATTAGAATGTAAAAAGAAGAAGAGATTAATCAAGACCATTTCCGGGTGTTCATGAGGGAGACAGCTACAATTATTTTTTTAAAGTGTTCTGAACTGTGTCTTCCTCTTTTGAGTATATCTTCGTGGTGTCGATGCTAACAGCTATGGGAGAACAGTCTATCAGAACATCAAAAGTAGCAATGACTTCAGTACTCGCTATAAAAAACAAATGATGTTCAAAATATTGTATTTCTTTAAAGGGTTCATGAGTGGCCTCTCAAATCAAAAGACCCACAAATAGATTTTGATTCTCTAAGAAACCTCCTCCATGTCTTGGCTGTAAACAAGTGAAAAAAACAAATCGATAGAAAATAATAAAGAGTTTCAGTCCCATATCTCTCAATTTCTGCACTCTCCCACCTGACAATCCGTATCGCCCCACCTCCTACTTGTAACCTCTTCTCTCTCTCTCTCTCTCTCTCTCTTTAATTTCTTACAAGACCAAAAGCAGCAAAAAGAAAGAAAGAAAGAAAGAAAGAAAGAAAAGACACTGCTCATGGAGAGAGAAGAACGAAAAGATTGTGTGTGTGTTAAAAGCTGGTGACCAAAAAGAAGGGAAAGTAGAAAAAGAAACAGAAATAGAGTATTAGTATATCGTTTCATAGCATACATTTGCCTGACTCACAGTTTTTTGGTTCTCTTTGTTTAACATGTTCATGATTAGAATTATTCGGTAACTAGCTATGGCTCTCAAGCTGCTGCTTCTCTCTATCTTCTTTCTCTTTTTAGCTAGACTGTCCCTTTCATATGAACCTAGAAACCATGAAGGTAACTAACAAGACTACATCTATCTTCTACATTGTATGTTTTTTTGTGGATTTTAATATTTGAAAGTTGTTGGCTTGTTTTTGTCTCGCAGTGGACGCTTTGATAAGTATAAGAGAAGCATTACATGATCCATACGGAGTGTTAAACAACTGGGATGAGGATTCTGTTGATCCTTGTAGCTGGGCTATGATCACTTGCTCTCCTGACAATCTTGTTATTTGCCTGTGGGTTTTCAAGTTTTCCTCTGTTTTTCGTTTTTTTTTTTTGAGTTTTTGCTTGCTTCATTTAATGTTAGAGGTTTTGTTTCACAGAACCTGAAATAAAGTTCATTTCTTGGTTTTGTATTGTAGGGGGGCTCCAAGCCAGTCCCTTTCTGGTACTCTGTCTGGAGCCATAGGAAATCTCACTAATCTTCGCCAAGTGTAAGAACTTTGATCTTCTCTTCTTTAGTCTTTCTTTCTCTTTCAATTTTCTTTAGCTCACATTTTGATAATCAAACCCTCTTCTAGTTTCTCTTTGAGTTTTTCGTTTTTCTTGTCATAGAAAAGGAAGGTGAGAGAAAGCAAGTGAATCTCTGGGTCTTGAATTTGCTTTTTAGTTTGGTTTTCTAGATCCAAATATTTGGCTTCGGGCTAAACTCCAAAAGTAAAACGGAATTTCAAGTGGCTCGAAACTCTGTTTCTGCAACAAAATAGAGAGCAGGAGTATCCTTGTTCATCTGTTTAAGTATAGAAATGTAAAATAGTGAATAGTATTTTACAACCTCATATATCTCCTTATGATTGATACTGAATTCTTTATTTTTCAACTTCTTGGTGATGTGAAGTTTGTTGCAAAACAATAACATCTCTGGCCAAATCCCTCCAGAGCTTGGCACTCTCTCAAAACTTCAGACTTTGGATCTCTCTAACAACAGGTTCTCTAGTGTGGTACCAGACTCACTTGGTCAATTAAATAGCCTCCAATACCTGTAAGTAATTTGCTATTTTTATTCTTCATAATCTGTTTGGTTTCCAAGAAAGTGGAGGAAAACAAAACAAAGACAAACAGAATTGCATGTCTTTTTTCTGCTCTCTATTGTTTTTTGCTTTGTAAAAGTGAATGCAAATTGACAACAAGTTGCTGTGATAGAATTAGTTGGGAAGTGGGGTTTTGTTATTTTCGTTTTCATTTAATGTTCACAATCGGCAAATGGCAACCTAACCAAATGTTTTATTTGCTTTGTTTTGATATCATTGGTTATTTTCTTGCTGTGATATTTTTTCTTTTGTCATGTAATGATTAGGAGGCTAAACAACAATAGCTTGTCTGGGCCTTTCCCTGTGTCTGTGGCCAAAATCTCACAGCTTGTTTTCTTGTGAGTATAGGTTTCTTTTTTCTCGGTTTTTTGTTTTGTATTTTATGTTTTAGTGCCTTGAAAAACGATACAGCACGCAACATGCTGAAAACTTTCTGATTTACGTAACGTTTTTTGTCAAGTAACTCACCTTGGGTTTTGCCTTTTTTTTTTTATCATTACGCTGGTATTTCAGGGACCTGTCTTATAACAATCTCAGTGGACCTGTTCCCAAGTCCCCTGCTAGAACATTCAAGTATGGCTTCTCTGCAACACCCTATCTTTCAATTAGTGTCTACTTGGTCAATGCTTTATCTAATTTTATTCTGTTTTCTGTTTACACTGTTGTTTAATGCAGTGTTGCTGGTAACCCATTGATTTGTGGAAGCAGCTCTACTGAAGGATGCTCTGGCTCAGCCAATGTTGGTCCCCTTTCTTTCTCTCTTGAAACATCACCCGGTAAACTCTCTATGTCCCTCTCCTGTCTACCTTTTAGGTAAAATCCCTTTCTGTCAAATGGTAATTTGTTTGTTGTCTGTATGTAGGTAAGCATAAGTCCAAGAAATTAGCAATTGCCCTTGGGCTTAGTCTCAGCCTTGTATCTCTCTTCCTCCTAGCACTTGGAATCCTTTGGCTCCGACGGAAACAAAAAGACCATATGATGCTCAACGTTAGTGGTTAGTATAATTAACATCCTATTTAACCTAAATTTTAATCAATGACAGCATGAGCCAGTAAAATGCTCAAATGGGTCATTGAATTATGTTGCAGACAAACAAGAAGAGGGGCTAATTAGACTAGGAAATCTCCGGAACTTCACCTTCAGAGAGCTTCAAATTGCTACTGATAACTTCTGCTCGAAGAACATTCTTGGGACCGGAGGTTTTGGCAATGTGTACAAGGGAAAGCTGGGAGATAGGACCATGGTGGCTGTCAAACGACTAAAGGATTTGACTGGGACTTCTGGGGAATCACAGTTTCGGACAGAATTGGAGATGATCAGCCTTGCAGTTCACCGCAATTTGCTGCGGTTGATTGGATACTGTGCCACTTCTAATGAGAGGCTTTTGGTTTATCCTTTCATGTCAAATGGCAGCGTGGCCTCAAGGCTTAGAGGTTGGTACTTGGTTACCTTATGCAACTTTTGTCATAACAATGCTTGGTGGACAATAAAATTTCTGCACTATAAATTCTTTATCTTTGTGATTGTCGGAGTATTTGTCTGTTTCCCCCGCTATACTGCTTAACCATTTGTGAGTCAGAGGCCTTAATTGGCGTGCTTGATTCTAACTTCATGTGCAGGTCTGGAACATGTTAGATTTGTTCTTATTTCTTTTTTTTGTTTTCTTATGAATGTTTTATTTGTTCAGGTTGAGACTGAAATGGAGTTTTGATATATTATTTTGTTGGATTGAAAAAGCAAGCTGAATTCTTCAAAACATATTATTTCAACAATGGCAATATTAGATAACTCAAATTTTCATGTTCACAATTTTTTCAAATTAGCTTGATGTTGTTTCTCAAATTACAATGGTCTGTGTCTTCCTATACTAAAATTGGAATTTGTTCAAACTTTAGGAGATCCCAAGGGGATCTCTTCCCAACCCCACTGTCATTTATGTGGCATAAGGTTGCAGGACGTGAGTTTTGAATGTATGATACTGAATTAGATTTTTTTTTTGGTTCGCAATCTATTTGTAGAACTACTGTGATTTATATTGGGCTGCTCTGACCGTTCCTGAGATGATGTATTCATCAAACAGGAAAACCTGCACTGGACTGGAACACAAGGAAGAGGATAGCAATTGGAGCTGCCAGGGGTCTTTTGTATCTACACGAGCAATGTGACCCTAAGATAATTCATAGGGATGTAAAGGCTGCTAATGTGCTCCTTGATGAATTCTGTGAGGCTGTAGTCGGTGATTTTGGTCTTGCCAAGCTTCTAGACCATGCAGATTCCCATGTAACCACTGCTGTTCGTGGCACAGTTGGGCACATTGCGCCAGAATACCTCTCCACTGGCCAGTCATCTGAGAAAACTGATGTTTTTGGATTTGGCATTCTCTTAATAGAGCTCATAACTGGAATGAGAGCTCTTGAATTTGGAAAAACTGTCAATCAAAAAGGAGCAATGCTTGAATGGGTAAATGCTCTTCTGCTGCTATATTAACTATAATCCTGAACTGCTTCAACAAATGTTTCATGACTTTCAGATTGTGTGCCATGACATGCCAATTTTGGATTCTAGATCTCTGAAATCTGAATAACTTCAATGGCATCCTAGACTGCATGGAGCACTCTTAGTTATCATAAAGTGTTTGAAAAGGACATCTCATGGATGTTTTTCATGTGGATAATTGCATATGACTGCTATTATCTACTTTCTTTAAAGTGCGGGACATGTCACATAGCCAGGCCCTGCATGCCAACATCTTCAAACAAGTTTCATTTTGTTTGTTTTCATTGCAACTCAATTATAGGAGATTTCAAGCTCAATTCCTAAAATTTTGGTTCATGACAATGTTGACAGGTGAAGAAAATACAGCAAGAGAAGAAAGTGGATGAGTTGGTGGACAAAGAACTGGGGAGCAACTATGATTGGATTGAGGTGGAGGAGATGTTACAAGTGGCTCTTCTATGCACTCAATACCTCCCAGCTCACCGTCCCAAAATGTCCGAAGTGGTCCGGATGCTTGAAGGTGATGGTCTTGCTGAGAAATGGGCTGTATCACACAATCATAGTAATCCCACAATGAACCTCGCTCATCCGAAAAACGCTAACAGAAGCACATTTTACCCTACCACTGCTTCAAAGCATGATGAAAGTGGTCATAATCGATCGAGCAGCATGTTCGGAACTACAATGGATGAGGATGATGATGAACGTTCTTTGGATTCCTATGCTATGGAACTCTCTGGTCCAAGATAAACAGGAAAGAACTAAGAAAAACGAGATTTGAATGAATAGGGAAATGGCTTCTTCTTCTTCAAGTAATTCTTTACAAGTAGAAGTTACCTTTATTTAAGAAATGTATAGGATTAGTTTCTGCTTGTTAACTGTCCTTGTTTGAGTTACTAGCTGTATGGAAATGTAATGTAAATATCCCTTTCCATTTCAAGCCAAACTGAAAGAATCTCGATCTGATTTGTACTCTTTTATATCTTAGAAGGAACTTGGTCCCGGGCTTCACTAAATAAAAATAAATAAATTAATTAATCATTAACTTAAAATCTGATAAATATATTTAATAAAATATATTAAAAATTATATGATGTAATAAATGTCAAAAAAGAAATTCAACACTAATTAAAAATCAACTTGATGATGTGATTTTTTTAAATCACAAAAACCTAAAAAAATACTCAAAATAAATTATCAAGCATAAAAAAATAAAATTTTAGAAAAACCTACAACTAAAATAAAAGAAATTTAAAGATCAATAAAATATAAAAATATTATGTGAATCTATAATAATTTTACTCAAATCACGGTGAAAAACTTAAAACGGAGTGCTTTTAGTTTTTTTTTTTAATTTTTATTTTTGAGGTCTTGTATGATATAATTTAAAGTGTTAATTAGTTCAACTAGTTAGGTTCTATGTTTGTTTTCTAGTGATCACCAGTTCGAGTCCTACAAATCTTAGAATAACTAAAAATTTATATAATCGTTTATTTTAAGGATCCGTTAGGTCAGTTGAGTGCACTCAAACTAACTTAACACCCATACTAATAAAAAAAAAAAAGAAAAGAAAAGAAAAGAAGAGTGCTAACGCAATTTTGATTGGTACTTTGATTTTGCCAAGGTGACCTCTAGAATGTGCTGTTGCTAGCTCTTTTTCTGGATTTTCTTTTCACTGTCCTTTTCACATGAATCATCTTTTTGGTTATAATTGCTGGAAAATTTGTCATTTCATCAACGGCCTTTGTGTCATTTTCGTTGAAATTCATGAAAAAAAAGGCATCAAGATTACTTGTTAAGCATAAGGGTAAATTGGTCATAAAATATGATCTATCATGTGATTATGACATTTTTGTAATGAAGTTAACATTTTTTTTCGGAGAGGAGAGAGAGTGATGTAATAACTTTCTTTTTTTTTAATTATATAAAAAATTATCTGGTTAGTTAAATAATTTCTATTTTATATTGAGTTATATATAATTACATTTTAAATCTTAATTTTAAAAAAACTAAAATAATGTGTTTTTCATTTGAGAAGATATTTTTATTTATTTATTTTGCATGCAAAAATCTATTTCACATTAATTTTAACCAAACATATTTTTAAAACCAACTTCTTTTTTAAAAAATAACAACTAAAAGTGTTTATTAAACCAACTTTTTTAAACCTTAATCGTAAAAGCTACCGCAATATAAAATACAGACTAAAACGATGTTTGAGAGTATAATAGTGGTTATGATTCAAAATGTTTTTTACTTAGAAATGCATCAAAATAATTTTTTTATTTTTAAAAAATTATTTTTGATATCAGCACATCAAAATGATACGAAGACGACAAAAAAATTTAAATTTTTAAAAAACATGGTTTCAACCGCGTTTCCAAACACTGTCTAAAAACAAATTTAAATCATAGGGTGTTAAGAGAAATGAATATATAAACTATGTAATTTTTTTTAAAAATATAGGGTATGCAAGTATTAAATTAAAACACTATACTATAATATAAGATGCAGTGATTTACCTTTGATGGTTTTGACGAGGAGTTTATTAGTGCGTGTTCTTTAGCTGATGAAAGTGTGGAAGTGAGGTATTCTCAAATGTCAAAGTGTATGAACTGTTCAAGGGTCGCTGTCTCTGGCAATTATCACCCATCTTTTCTTTTCTTTCTCATGTATGGTCAAGAAGCATGCTTCCACTCATAGGAAATGTGTCTCTATATTGGTCTTGTAATTTGTGCCAGAGACCAGGAGTTTGGTTAGGCTAAGGTAATGCAAATATTGACTGCAGATGTTCGGATTTGGACGCAGTTGATCCAGTTTGGTCCATGAACTAATCAAGCATTGCCTGTTGTTTCGACAGTACCATTACTAAAATAACTAAAAACATATCGAGTCGGCATCGCCGTTCATGGAAAAAGCGATGCTGCTCCATTTTAGTTTCATTTTCTGCTATGTTCTTTTCCTTTCAATTGAACTCTGTTTAAGTCTAGCCTGATGATGAGATTATGTTTGAAGTTAGAGTAGAATCTAAGATAAAAATAAAAGGTAGAGGACATAAATATAAATTGTGAAGAAAAACTGTGGCTAATCATGACAGTTTTATTTTGGTTTAAAAATTTATTTTGTTTATTTTTTAATTTTTTTTTTAAAAAAACTCACTCGAAAATAATAATAATAATAATAATAAATAATTGGTTGTCACAATTCATCCACTCAAAACAATCGAGATTGGTTTCAAAAGATTATATATATTCCAACAAGAAGAGTGCAATGCTAGTGATTTTTTACTACTCATACTAAAAAAGATAAATTCTGTCCTTTTAGATTTTTTCAATTTAATTATTTTTTTTAGTGATTTTTTTGGGGTTGTTAGGTGTTCATGGAGGTTGTTATGCTCTTATTTAGATGATTTCATGTAGTTTTTAGGCTCTAAAAATTTAAATTTTAATTTTTCGATCATAAAAAATAATTGAAAATTAAACTAAATTGTGATTGGTTGCCCGATCAAAAAGTAAAAATAAAAATAAAAATGAACAATGCGTTGTCTGCTCCTAATAATAATAATAAAAAATAAGATCCGCCTAGGTTTTTGCTTCAAGTTAGGCATGTGAGCTTGATCCACCAATACCTTACCTTGTTTTTGTTTTTAATTTTCTACCATTCAGAGTTAAATTGTTTCTATTTAAATATTGATTTATACCCTCCTTTTTATTTCTTAAAAAAATAAAGTAATTTCATTTTCTTACGTAATAATTGATCTTTTTATATTTTTAAGTTGCACGATACTTTGAAAATATTTATTTTATTACATTTCTTTTTTTTATATATTTTATATGAATTAGTTATATTTGTATGGGGTTTTTATATAAAAAAAAACATATTTTACTACCAACAAAAAATAATACATAAAAACATATACATAACATAAACATAATAATTTATTTTTTAGGTCAAAGATTGACATTAGATCCTACATAAAGTGTAGTGTGAATAACATGTTTGCGTACATGTCATATTTGCGTGTTTTAAATAAAAAAATCAATCTATTTTAAAATGCATTTATAATATTAAAAAAAAATTATTATGATAGAAATAAACGTAAAATTCAACCCCTAGTGAGGGTGAAAAAACTAGTTGAATAATAAATTATTTGGGATTCGCTTTGAGATTCATTATTAAGTAAAAAATACATTTTGGGTGATTTACAAAGTTTTTGTTGAATGATTGTTAAAGTTGTAATGAAGAAACATCTACCATTAAAGTTTTGGTTTGTAGAATGGTCATGACACCTATGGGAACTCAAGGATTCCGGGTTTTTTTTTTTTTTTTGAAGATGATAAATTGATTTAAAAAAGTTAATTTTGATGTTTTATAGATATTTTGAGTTAAAAATAGATTTTTAAAAGAAAAAACAGTTTTTTTTTTTTCCTCACCGTAGTAGCTGGAATTTAAGGATTCTAAACAATCAGTCAACTATTTTTTTAAACTAAATTGACATGTCATTTATTCCATTAATTATCTTTTAAAAAAACTCTAAAGGCGCCTGCGTCGGCTCTTTATTCATGGGTTAAGTGTTAGGCCTAACTTACTAGGCTCAGCAACACATAACCTCATTCTGTTTTATTTATATAATTTTTATTTTTTAATTTAAACATTTATTATATGTATTTTTAAAAACAATTTTAAGTTTATATTTTACTTCTTTGTTATAGTTTTTTGCTTATTTAGTTTTTTTTTAAAATAATAATTATTTTTTAATTATATTGGATGCATTTAATTTTTGAAGAGATTAATATGATTAATCTGTAATTGTTTTTATATTATATATATATATCAAATTTATTTTTAAAAATAAAAAAAAATATTTTTTTATAATATTTTTTGTTTTATTTTCTTTTCTGCAGCTTTGCCAAAGGTACTATTTTTTATTTTTTTTTATTGCAGCTTTATTTTTTTATTATATTATTAAATTAATTAAGATTTAACTTGATGGTTAAATTTTTCACACTTTTTTAAAAATATAATTATTTCCTGATTTTTTTTCAAGCAAAAACATTTGGTGTGATTCATAGCGCGCGCCATTAATACAGTGATCGATGATCTCGTGAACTGTCCTAGGTATACCTGCGATTAAAAAAAGTAGTAAACCCCATGAACAACAAGATGCCATCATCATAGATTATCCAACTCAGTGATTTTTCACATCATTGATGGAAGGATAACCGGTCTCAAGCACTTCACTAACAATAAGATCACAGTGACGTACATCAGAAGTGAGCAGCTTGGATCGCTTACAAATAAACCCCATATATATATCAAAAGCTTCTTTTTCAACTTTAATGGTGCAATCACAGGAGCACATATGGTGATGGTGTTGTTGAATATATATCTTGACAGTTTCCTTGCCATCAATCCCATATCCGCTTACCTCTTCCATATGCTATCGCATTACTGAACTTCCTCTCAAGAAGAAGGGACATGATTTTGTACTCGGCGCCATCCCATAGAAATTAATTCGGTAATATTTTTGTAACTTCAACTTCTACGTAATTTTCACTTGGAGTAAAAGCAGCCAGGATCTCAAGTTTGGGAATCCTGGGGATTATAAACTTCTGAATGTAGGAGCTGGTAAGGTTCGGAGGAGGAGAAGGATAAGCAGAATCAAATTGACAAGCTTGGATGACATGAGATTAAGGTTGAAGAACCTAATAGCCATTCATATCAAGATCTTGAAGATGGCAAAAACTCCATTTTTGTTCCGGCTGATGATGCTCTTTCTTATGACCATTCTTTCTGATCACGCCAGAATTTAGACTGCCAAATTGTAGCATCCAAGGTTGATAAAAAAACATTTTCAGGTGGATACGCCTATGGTGAGTACGTTTTATGCATCAACAAAGCTGAAATCACCAACTGGGATATATCTATGATGATGGACATGTGATTGTTCATGTGGCCAGACGCTTCTTTAAGAGAAAGATCGGCCATAATATTCGGCGAAGGCAAGCACACTACCAGAAATTCATTTAATACCAATGACATTACCGATGGAATAATTCTGTTGGTAATTTGCGATCATAATTACCGACGTCATATTTTTCGTCTGTAATTCCATCGGTATATACCGGCGGAATTTTAGACGGAATATTTAGAATAAAAAAAGGACAGTTCACTAACGTGGAAGTTTTTGCGGGTGATTTTACCGACGGAATCACCGAGGGATTCAAACCAACAGCTCCGTACAGTGACGTGACCGATTCACCATCAGAATTGCAAACGGAATCACCGAGGGATTCAAATTGGGATCTCCGTACAGTGACGTGATCGATTCACCGTTAGAATGGCCGACAGAATCACCGACAGAAGTAGTCCGTCGATGATTCCATCAATAAAAGTTAATATATGACCACTCTGCCAATCCTCTCCTCTCCTATTTGTCCTTCTTCTTCCCTATCCCAACTCTCCCTTACTGCAAACAACCAGCCCCCCCACTAAAAAAAAAATCTCCCTCTTCTCAGCACAAGTCATATTTCTTTAAGGTTTGTGGTCACAACATCTATGTTTTGATTTACTAACGGATTTTATCAGTTTTTGTAAGTAATTCTATCTTTTTAAATTTTAACATTTAAATGTCAATTTTATTGGTTTTTTAGTATATGTATTTTGTTAGTATATGTACATGTTTTATTGTTATTTCTCAAACAAACTTGTAGTATATGAATATATAATTTTGTACTTGTTATGGTTTGTTTTAGATTTTGTAAATTGTATTTGTTTGTAAATTATTGAAACTTTATTGAATTACCGAATTACATGTGTTGTTTTGAAATAGTTAATAGCTTGTTTAACGAGTCCGTTTTAATTTTTATCAATGTTATTGCGGAGTTGTAATTTTCGTAAATTTATATATATAAATTTTTATAGATGTTGATAATTGATAATGAATATTTAATATTTATGAGAAGCTGTAATTAGCTTGTTGGATAATCTCGAGGTAAACCAATATTTTTGCAAATTTATTTACCTAACATAGTTAATTAATACATGTTGTCATCATAATTTTATAGAGGTTTGATAGAAGTCATGAATGATCGTTCATGGATGTATTGAGATTCATCCCAAGGATTGCAGAGGATGGATTATTGTAACGGGGTTCATGGTTTTATTAATTTCGCAACATCTATTCCTAGAAATGTTAATAGAGGCGATATTAGGTGTCTATGCAGGAAGTGTCAAAATAAAAAGTATTTGCATCCAGATGTTGTAATAATGCATCTTCTACACAAAGGGTTTATAGAGAAATTACCGGTGTTGGTATGCATATGGAGAAGTATTTGTTCGTAATAAGAGCATGAGAGAAAGGGTGGTTGGGTCAACTTCTAGTGCTAGCAACGTGCATGAAACGGCAAATGACTACACTAATCCTTACAGGAATATGGTTATCGATGCAATGAGAATGAATCAAGGTAATGTCAGTCAATGTCCAATCGTAGATGAAGAATCTAATGCAGATGCAGCTAGGTTTTTTGATTTGTTGAAAGATTCTGACGAACCATTTTGGGATGGTTGTATGAACCACAATAAATTATCGGTCGTAGCACAGGTGTTCACCATCAAGTCAGATCACGAGTTGAGTGAGGCCGGGTATGACAAAATTATTGAATGGGCGATAAACATTTTACCTAAAGGGAATAGGCTGAAAAAGAACTTCTATGCTGCGAAGTCCATGATGAAACTCCTCGGTTTAGGATACCAGAAAATTAGCATATGCCCTAACTTCTGCATTTTATACTACCTTGAAAATGCTGAGTTGACCGAGTGCATGACATGTGGGCATTCCCGTTACAAACCCAGAACTGGCAGGGGAAAGACTCTAGTGGCATATAAAAAACTCAGATACTTCCCAATCACACCTACACTGCAGAGGTTATTCATGTCACCAAGGATTGCTGAGCACATGACATGGCACCAATCAGGCAATCATATGATGCGGCTGATGGAGTGATGGTGCATCCTTCTGACGATGAAGCGTGGAAACACTTTAATAGTGTGCATCCTCACTTTTCAGCTGAATTAAGGAACGTGCGTCTTGGGTTGTGTATAGACGGATTCAACCCATTCGGGTCATTTTATACTTCTTATTCTTATTGGCAAGTCATACTCACGGTTTATAACTTGCCACCAGGAATGTCTATGAGGCCGGAGTTCATGTTTTTATCTACTGTCATACTCGGTCTGAGCAACCCGGGCTAGAATATAGATGTTTGTCTTCAACCGTTGATTGATGAGTTGGCACAGTTGTGGTCCTTCGGAGCTTTGACTTTGTTAATAATATATTGTGATGAAGATATTTGTCGGAAATAGAGTTCAGACAAGCACAAAATTATGTTCTATTTAATTGTGATGAGCTGAGACATTTTATTCAGTATATATATATATATATATAT
>Ga0325410_1004802_pt1 | contig 15045 bp, 7 predicted proteins | sample PopdelMetagenome_16_FD_206182 | JGI IMG/M metagenome (GOLD analysis project Ga0325410, IMG submission 206182) | Populus deltoides microbial communities from Bellville, Georgia, United States - Xylem-PdIQD-R3 | ecosystem: Host-associated > Plants > Phyllosphere > Stem > Wood/Secondary xylem... | reverse complement strand
AAACATGTATTTAATTAAGTTTTCTAAATTCTGCATAAACTAGCAAAAAAATTTCAAAAAGCAATACGTTATTCATCTTAAATTATATTTTCAAACCCAACGGTTATAATATAGACCTCGGAATCTTTCACGGTATATCTCAAACTCGGAGTGATCCAACAACTGAATCTCTATGTATCAGAATAAAAATCGAGCTAACCTAGGAAATAGTGAGCTATTGTTCAACACGAACAAAACCTTTATGAAGAGTTTGTTCCCAATCTCTACCGTCTATAATGAAAACCACATCTAGGCGCACTGCATATCCAAAAATAAACGTGATCCAACAGTGTCAAAGAGAGAAATTAGTCGATGATTGAAACTTCCATGCAAGGTATTTTTTTCAAGATATCTCAGACGATGATTTTTATCAAACAAAAAATGATTTATGCCGAAGATATGATCGTCAGAACGCATTGCCTCTTATTATTTGGATTCTTTAGATTATCCTATTCTCTCTTTAACTTGATTATCTCTCTTATTTCTCATGTTTTTTCTTTTTTCCATGTGGATTGGTTGAATTTTTTTTTGTTCCAGAGGCATTTTTGTCATTAATTATAATTTTATCCCTCGTTTATGCCTTTAAGTAATTTATTTGATTTGTCGCATAAATTATCTAATTTTCTATTTAAATCGTTAGTCTTTACCAAACCTTGATCGATAAGAGATATTAAAATAAGGTATGATAACATATTAATAGACTCCATGTAAAATTTCATCATGGTCTAATAGTTGAATTGAGAGTCATGCTTTTTAGCGTAAAATTGACCAGTGTATGACTTTTCGTCAACAATCTAATTTTTCTTATTTAATTTTCACACAAATGATATTAATTTTCCTTCTAAACTCTTAGGGTCATTTTATTATTTTAACTTTAATTATTTACTAGACTTATTTTTGTTTTAATGTAACGTCACTGATTTTTAATTAGTGCCTGCACCTTTGGTCTTGCCTTTTTGGTGCACTATCATTTCTTATGGTTTATTCTTTATCAACTCACTTATTCTTTATAAAACATTTTATTTATTGTTTTATCCATCAAAATGTGTTGCTAGTTTTGCGTCATTATGAATTCTAAACTAAAAATCATTTTATATAGGTTATTCTTTCCATTATACATCACAATTCTTTTTATCGTCATCATTTATTTATTCTTTCTTATCTCAATTTCCATCACTCATGGAGATATTACTGCTTTCAATCTTACGTTTACATAAAGATTTAAATTTAAAATTTGGTTGATTAATAATTGAGATTGATAAATTTTTTATTTGCTATCTACGTGGTTATCACAGTCTTATGACTTGATTTGCAGGTTAGGCTGGTTGATTCAAATTTTTATGTTATTTTTTTAAATCAATCCTTAAATATTAGGTTGATTGAGAATTAGACTTTATACTTTTATTTCGGTTTGCATTCTCCAAAGTTATCTAGGTTTCATGATCGGGGTTACGGGTTCAGTCGGTCGAGTAAGGTGTTTTTATGTCATTTTTAATTTTTTTAATTTATGCTTCAACATTGAGTTGATTGAGAACTGAGTTTCATAATTTGTTTCGATTTGCTTTCTATGAGGTTTTGATATTGGATTTGACAGATTAACCTGAATTGATCAAAGTTGATATAATAAATTATCGTTTTAATATTTGAAAAAATATGTCATCCTGGTCTTTTCAAGTCAAATTGCATTTTTATCAGTTGTTCGTGTTGTTTTCAAATCTTTTAAGTTGATCAAGTTATATAAGTTAAATCCCTATATAATTAGTTGTTTTTGCTAGAAAACACGTTAAAAACATCTATTTTTTTTAAAAAAATTGATCTAACTCACAGTATAGCACGAACAATAACTTAACATAATCTAAATGGATAACATATGCTTTTTCCAATTAATAGACATAGGCATGATCAAAAGTATGATATTTTTTCACCGTACAATAATACGAGTTAAATAACTCTATTAATGTATTATAAAGATAGAGTTTAGTTATTGTTTTAAGAAAAAAAAAGCAAAAATAATGAAAACATGTCTCTTCTATATTATATACTGTAAAAAGTCATAAATATTTAATATTATAAAATTAAAGAAATTCATTTTAAATCTATATCGATACAACCATACGCTATACACTCTCACTTTTTGCATGCTTAACATACCCTTTTTAAATAAGTTTACCCATGTTTTTTGAATCTCTTTCACTGTTCTAAGTATTATACTTTTATATAGAAAATAAAATTTATGAAATTACAGTATATTTTAAAATTTCTCCGTAGCTGTACCTAAAAGGGAACACCAAAATCCACCCAATCACGTGTCTCTCGCCCTCCACATCACATTACAATTTCTTCTCGGCATTCCGTACGTTTCACACGTACCAACCACCCCCACACGCTAAAAAATACTTCCCCTCAAAAAGAAAAAAAAACAGAAATAAAAGAAATAAAAAATAACGCCTGTTTGGAGAGAGAGAAAGATAGGGGGAGAGAGAAGGAGAGAGAAGCAAGAAGAAGAATGGGCGAGGAAGCAGACCCAACAATGAAGAAGAAGAAGAAAAAGGGACGTCCTTCTCTTCTAGAGCTTCAAAAACGCTCCCTCAAACAACAACAGCTACAGCAAACAACCCCTATTTCTCTTAAAAACCCTAATCCTCTCAATTCCAATTCTGCCCTCCCTAACCGTCGATCCGCTCGCCGGAGCTCTAATTCCTATGCACCGGAGTGGATTGACGGAGACGAAGACGAAGACGACGACGAAGACGATGAGCGTAAAGAGAAGAAGCATAAGCTCTTGCGCGGATTGAATTCTCAGAAAAATAACAATCAGAATTCCAATTCGTCGAGCCCTTCGAATTTGCACGGCTCTGATTCGAATGCTGGTGGCTGTAATCAAGAGGACGGAATTAGAAGGCGCAAGATCAGCGCCGTCCGTCTTGGATCTGATGATTTGGTGATTATCTCACCGATAATTTAATTTAATTTTTCATTTTATTAGAAAATAAAACAAAATTCTTCTTTATTTTTCTTCAGTGTTTTGGGATTTTTTTGTCTTCTATTTAAAGAGATTTTGAACGATACCCTTTTGGATTTCGCGCGTTATTCGCTGCTTGGGCAAGTTGGATCGGAGTGAGTTGTTGTGTTTGACTAGGTCATGTTTCCAGGAATCTAATTTACTAAAAGATTTCTATTTTTCTAGTATTTTATTTTTTGGAAATCTTGGTACTGGTGGATTCAAGGCTTCTGTTTTATTTATTTATTTTCTTTATTTGCTAAGTGAGAATATTTACCATAAATATTTTATTCTTTAGCTGTTTGTTGTATTTAATCTTCTGATGTCTGCCCAACATTATAGAAGCGAAGACATAGTGGTCTGAAAAGCTTAATTTGTCTTTTCTATAATAATTTTAAGCTTTAATTTTTTGTACTTGCTCTGCCTTTTAGTGTGACTTTCCTTGATTATTTCTTCAATAATAGTTTAAATCACCGAGTTTGGGTGTAATTTGTATTGAAATGAAATTAATTTTTCTTGCAGGGTGAAAAGGTTTTGAAAGGGACAGACACTATTCATGGTATCAATTCAAACTCAAAATTTGATGAAAAGGGTTTTCTGGGAGTTCTTTAAAAAGTGTGTGTTGGGAAGTAATTAATTAAAACTGTGTCATATATGTGCGTGTGTGTGTGTTTGTTGTGTGTATATATTATGTATGTACATGTTTGTGTGTGTGTACAGGGTCATCTGTGGAGCCTGGTCCCACTACACCTTTGCCAGACAAAAAGTTGTTGGTCTTCATTCTTGACAGACTTCAAAAGTGGGTGTTGTTTTTAGCTGCTTAGATTTTTACTTTTCCTTTTGTAGTCCTCGTCTTTCAATTGTTGAGTTTAAGTAGTTGCTTTCAATTGGGTTTTGATTGGTTTGGTTTTAATTTATTGATTGCAGGAAGGACACCTATGGGGTTTTCTCCGAGCCAGTGGATCCAGAAGAGGTGCATTTTGTTTTACTTTGCAGTGCTGTGTTTGTTTGAAAGATAATTGAATATTAGTTGATAATGATTTGATTTTGGTACAGCTTCCTGATTACTTTGACATCGTTGAGAATCCCATGGATTTTTCTACAGTGAGGAAAAAGTTAGATGAGGGAGCCTACGCCCACTTGGAACAATTTGAGGTTGGTTTAAGATTATATTCTTTGCTAACTTGGATTTGCATGTAACTTTCTGTTAGTGGAGTTGCATCAATGACATTTGAGTCTTTGCATCGGGGATAGACAATCCGAGGATCTGCTTGGTTGCTTCAACTTTTCTTAATCCTGTGGCTGTTTAGATCTTTTGATATGTTTGGAACCTGACAGCAGATTTATACTTAAACTGGAAAGGATATATGTTTGAATAGAAAATGGATGTTGTAAGTAAGATATGTTTGAATCTGAAACTACCATCTTGCACTGGGTTGGAATCTAACTGAATAAAGACAATAAAGAATTCTATTCCTTAGAACAGTGTTTCCTTGAAGCTCGTTTCTGATGGTCAAAAGTATTTGTGCTAGTAGTTTTGTTAATTGCAACAAGAGCTGTTACATCAATACCCAACCCTTGAAGGCTTTTAGTTGCATTTCTTTTAATTGCTCGTTGCCATTTACAAAGGAAAAAGTTCTTGATTTGCCCTTGAATAGTTCATGTAGATGTTCATATGTTCCCTGTGATATGCACAGACTGCCAGTCTCATTCTTTGTAACCTACCAAGCCCAGTTTGGTACTTTTGTATTGATTGCTTCCTAGCTAGCAATTACCAAGAGGCAAAAGATGATGATAGATTATGAAACTGCCGTGGACAAAATGAAACTGCACGAGGATGGATATAAAAGAAATGGCATATTTTACTTACCTGCCAACTAGCTGTTTGCGTTGAAGTCAATTTCCTGTACTCTTGGTATGCTTGTTGTAGAAATTATGTTTGATGTGAATCTCACTGGCATTTGAAATTGTGACAATTCTTTTGTGCAGAAAGATGTTCTTTTGATATGCTCAAATGCAATGCAGTACAACCCTTCCGATACTATTTACTTCCGACAGGTTTGGCTTTGTCTCAATTGTGCAATAATTCTATATAGTTATGTTGGTGTTATTTTTGAAAGCCATTATTCTTAACTTAGGCAAGGGCCATGCAAGAGCTTGCAAAGAAGGACTTTGAGAATCTTAGGCAAGATAGTGATGATAGTGAACCACAAACTAAGGTTGCGAGGAGAGGGAGGCCACCAGCCCTAGGCAAGCTGAAAAAGGCACTTGAGAGGTCTCCAATTGACCGTGTTGGTCCTGAAGCTTCCTCGGATGCAACTCTTGCCACCGGAGGAGATCACAATAACTTGTCCAATGGTTACAATCTCAGAAAAAGTTCTTCATACAAGTACCAGCCCGGTGATGCATTTGTCCGGGCCTCTTACAGCAGTGAAAATTATTCTACCTGGTTATCTGAATGGGAAAATGAGTTTCCAGGTATGGGACTGCTTGCTTCTGCTTCTTGCTTTATATTCCATTGCATGCCAATTTAATTGGCTATCTCTATCCAATAGCTATTAAGGTATTTACCTATCATGCAGCATCTGTTGTAAAGGCTGTGATGAAGTATGGAAAGAAACCGTTTGTACTAGATGAGAACAAGCGTGACACCTATAAGCATCCATTGGGCTCCCATGAGCCATCCATCTTATCGACCTTTGAAGGAGAATTAAAGCAACTAGTGGTGGTACGTGGGAAGAAACTTTTAGTACTTTGTTTTGGTTTTCCCAAATCGAAAGCTGATTTGACATCTGCTGGTCTCTGACAATATTACTTAACAAAGCTTTTCACAGCCATTTGTTTAGGAATGAACACACCCTGCTGCATGTGGCCTTTGCCCACACTGTTGTTTGCTTTAATCTCAACTTGCACTTATCAGCTACCTGCCGGTGTCGTAGTTTTTCCCACTTTTCAGTCTGTAGGCAATTGATGGTTTTGTCTATTGCAACCTGATCTTGTTTGGCTTTGATGTGCATCAGGTAGGTTTAAGCTCTGAGCACGGTTATGCAAGAAGTCTGGCTCGATTTGCTGCTGATCTTGGCCCTGTTGTTTGGAGAATTGCTTCGAAGAAAATTGAAAGTGTTTTGCCAACAGGACTTGAGTTTGGCCCTGGGTGGGTAGGAGAAAATAAAGCAATGGAGAAGCAAAAGATTTTAAACAACCTTGTATCTGATAACCATTTAAGCAGACTTCAACCTGCTGCTTCTTCAAGTAGAGAGGCAGCATGGAATAGAGAAGGCGTGCCAGAAACTGTTGGCGGGTTAAATCCTCAAAATGAGTTAGCTACACTGAACAGTGGTGCTGGTGGGATGAAATCCATGCCTTCTCTCCAGATTCAGCAGAAACCAATAATTCATCCTGATATGAATGGTTTCAGTGGAGGATTTGGATATAACTCTTCACCTCAACCGGGGATGGCACGAACTGTGGCACCGACAGGAAAGCTCAATTTGGAGCAGACTGCAGTGCCTTCCCAAATGTTTGGTGTGGTTCCAACTGGCAACAGTGCCTTCATTTCAGTGCCTGGGAATGATTTTAATTCAAATAAAGCTATGCTGTCAGAAACTTCAAGTGGATTATTGCAGCCTGGAATTTCTCCAGCCGTAGGCTCCAGCTCTGACTCTCGTACATTTGGCAATGTGGGGTTTGGTGGCAAATCATCTTGGCAGGGATTTTTACCATATCAGCAACAAGGTACTGTTCCATTTCCACCAGATCTGAATGTTGGATTCATGGCACCTGGTTCACCTACTTCTAGTGTGCCCATCGGTTCACCACGGCAGCCAGATTTAGCATTGCAGCTCTGAGGTGGATTGTATTGGATCATTTTCCTTCTAATCAGACCCGGTGGATAATGTAGTACTAGGTTTGAACATTTTCCAGTAAAAAAAAAAGAAAAACATAGAATAAGAAATTGGTGAAGTGGGAAGTCATCTTTTAACCAAGGCTGGCTTGCAACTCATTACTGGAATGATTCATAACATCAAATTGCGTAGGGGAGGAATTATGTACAGATTAATGTATCATTTTTTCTAGGTTTAAACCACAGTTTTATACTAGTATGGAACAGTTGAATTCTTAATCTCTAGATATTTTCAAGATATTCCCATCGAAAATGACAGCATTGATATGCCATTTTAGGTTGTTGTGTACCGAACAGCGGAGTTCTTACTGTAGATGAGAGGCCTTTCCTTTCCTTTATCGGTCTAGCTTTTCAAAGTTTTGCCCCCTTCTTGATCTAGGGTTTGTTTGTGTAAAAAGGTTGCTGTTAAATCGTCTCTTCTGTAGCAGTTTGTCCCAAAAACTCCAGTCAAATTTTGGCACTTGACATTAAGAAGATCCATACAAATTCAATTGTCAAATTAGTCTCGCATTTATGTGTTGATTCTCAAATTGTCCCCAGACAAAATATTTTCTCAATTGAGCCCCCAGGTATCGTTAGGGTTGAATATTTACAAGGCATGGTGTTCTCTTGGTGATATACTTGAACGGTAAAATTAGAAATTTTTTAATTTTTGATATGGCTTCTCAATTACCCCTTAATTATTTATCTACTCTCCTAAACTCATTCCCAAAAAACTCGAAGCTTAATTCTAAAAAAAGAAAAAGAAAATATATAAGCTTCTTTTGCAAGAGCAAGAGTAATGAATGGAGTGAGGTATTTATTCTACAAGGTCAAGATACCAAGTCGAAAGATTCTTACACCTTCCCTTTGCCTTTGCCGTGGAGCTGGCACGAGTACACTTGCGAATCGGGGATAGTATCAAGCAAGAACATGTTGTCAAATTTATTCATCATAAATTCTATTCCAGTGTGTTTTTGTTTTTTTTGACCGAGACCAAACATTTCCTTTTGTTACGAATATGATGCTTTCATAGCTGTTAAGACAATTTAATCCATCATTGTCATAATTTTCTAAATTCATTTTATTTAGTTTTGAAAAATTTCAATAATCAGTTGTTAACTTTTTAGTTTTTACATCTTTGAACAAAATAAAATAAAATAACAATAATAAATCAAAACAATATCAACGGCATGTGTCTTTGAGATGGTTATTGATTTATCCCAAACTACACCAAATTGTTTGCTTAAAATCAATTAAATACAAAATTTGTTTTTATGATCCAACTGTACCTTTAAGAAATTTTGATTTTTTTTGTTTTGTTTTTTTTTTCTTGATATTTTTGGATTGTTTTAATGTATATATATCTAAAAGAAATTTAAAATAAAAAATATTTTTTAAATTAATCTCTATTATAATTTTATAAATGCTTTTTAGACCCATTATAAGCCTAAACAATGTTGAGCACTTGCCTTCTTGGTCGTTAGTGCTCCCACAACTTAATCAATGGAAGAAGATGAAAAATTCACTTGAGGAACAAATTATAAGGGTGTTTATAAGTGTGATAAAGATTATTATTTTAAAAATATATTTTATTTAGAAATGTATTAAAATAATAATTTTTTATTTTATTTTTTAAAATTTATTTTTGATATCAACATTTTAAAATAATCTAAAAAAACTAAATTTTTTTTATAAAAAAATTCAAATTTTAACAAAAAACAGATTTAATCTTAATGCATTGTTGGTCGTTAAAAATACTTTGATTACAAATTCATGTTAATTTATTTGTTACAAAAATTTAACTTAGTTAATTCCTAAAGCCTGTCACTAATTGTATTACAACAAGATATTTAATCCTGCCATTAGTTAAATCTAGCTTATTAATTCGATTAAAATGCAATAAAACCGGCCTGATCCATGGTGGGATCATGAATTCCCAATTAACTTCTGTTAATTCCTGAACATCAGTAAATTAATTATTTGTTATCTGTAAAGATAATTTATAATATAATTACATTTGAATATTGTTGTCCGAAACTCGGAAATATCCTGTCATGGTTTTCTTCCGAAGCCATCTTTGTGTCAGCAACTTCAACCGCTTATCTTCATGTTCACAGAACATATTTTCCCACCCTGCTGGCTCCACTGCTTCAAACCCTAACCCTGGCGTCCTATCTTGAGACATAGGATTCAAATTTTGCGCCTAATCCACTACATACGCCGATACTCTTCTCCGAAACTTGGCCTTAAATTCAGAGTTCAGACCATGCTTGGTACTTGTAATGATTGACCACAACAACTTTTAAATCCAGTGTCTCCGTCGGATACCCTTGTGTCACCCTCTTCCGTGGATGCCTTTTCTGTTTCGACCGGACCAGACTCGTTGCACCGAATCGAGACCTCACCAATGGTCAACGATGATGGGGTCTTCGGTAATAAAGATTGTAACATGCGATCATCGGTAATAAAGTTTGGCGGATCGCATCGTCTTGGACGAATAAATTGACTGTCTTATAGGATCATGATTATATAAATTGTTTTACTATAATATCACTGATTTCCTTATAAAAATAATTCAGTTATTGGAAGAGGTCAATTATATTAAGTTTCTAAATATATCCCCGAGTGATTAATTTAATCAGCACGTAAGTTCTGAGATAGTCAACGATACCAATTATATATGAAAATAAATAAATAAATTCAGATGTCTAGTTCCAAGTAATCTATCAATTTTCTACAATCTAAAACTGCGTACTGAGTTTTTTCTTCTTCAACGAATTTCCAAAAGAGGGTGCATTTCTTGACAATGCATTCATGTTTCTGCAGGCATGAACATAAACTTTTATACACATTTTCTTTGTGAGGTGCCCACGCCTTGGTTTTCAATAATTTCAGTTTGATTTGGTGATTTAGGGTGAAAGAGATAAATTTAGAAGTAATAAAAATATGTTTGACTAGAATGAAAAAAATAAAGATATAAGAATAAATTTATTTTTTAATTAAATTTGAAGTAAATTTATATTTTAAAGATATAAAGTACAAAGAACATATGTATATTCTCTCTATCTTAATTATTTTTTCAAATGCTATTAGTCTGTTTGTTTTTGTGTTTTAAAAGTATTTTTTTAAAAAATAATTTTATTTTATTTTTTTCTTTGTTTCAAATTAACTTTTTAGTATTTTTAAATTATTCTGATATATTAATGTTAAAAATAAATTTTAAAAATTAAAAAAATATAAAAATACTTTAAAAAATCACTGCAATCATAACATCAAAGTTTCATCGATTAAAGTGATCTTATTTCTTGTATTTGCATTCACGCAAGGGGAGGCTGGTAGAGGCTTGGCTCGAAAAAAAAAAAGGTGTCTACTTTCCTTGAACAATATAAAATTTTAGGATCAAAACTAGTAAAATTATAGTTTTAACCTTTATATATATATATATATATATATATAAAATCTCGACCCTTCAAAAATTTACTGAATCCACCCCTGCATGCATGTTAATTTGTAATTAACTTATCTCTAGTTGCACTCAACTAAACCTACAATATATAACGTCTCCTACCCTTCGAATGTTTCTACGTTGGAGAATATTTATTGAGATCAACATGTAATTAATTTTCATGTTTTCACAAAAAGTTCTGTAGAATTTCTAATTTTTCAAACTTTTATATATATATATATATATATATATATATATATATATATAGGTAAGCCTGAGTCAATTTGATCAAATAATCAAGGGCACAACGAGAAGGACATGTCATGGAAAATAATTAATTTCTATCCACCAGAAGGACAAATCTAAAGGTAATAGTAAAACAAAAACAAATAATTTTAGAAACTAACAACAGTAACACGTCATTTCATAATTATATATTATTTATCACCAAGAAGAAAATATGCAAAAGTCCTTTTATTTCAATCCCATGATCACCTGTCCGTGCGATTATCTAATGTTAAAACAATAATGTAAATATACTTTCAAGTTATTGTTTAATCTGAAATATATTTCAGGTCCTAAATCTCGCTCCAGGGTTTAACTATTATGTAGGTATATTTTTAAATTATTTTTTTAAAAATTAAACGGATAAAAATCAAGAATTCTAGAAAAATTAAGAATAAAATAAGATTAATACAATCAATTTAAAGTCGTATTTAAAGTCGTGATTTATTTGGTAAAGTTTGGTGTATTGCATCATCTTGGACGAAATTGACTGTAGTCCTATAGTACCACATGGTTGTGATTCTAGTTGGGATTGATATAGGTAGACCACACACACTGTTATATCACTGATATTTCTTGTTTTTTTTTTTAAAAATTATCTTCGTATTATGAAAATCATTGATAGATCATATAAATACATACATACATACATACATATAAAAATATATATATATATATATATATATATATATATATATATATATATATATATATATATATCCAGAAGTTTGAACACGAAGAGTCAATTCTATTTTTTCTTCTTTTATTTTTTATTTTTTTTCATCTTATGATCACTTGGCTGTGCAAGAAGCCGAGAGAATGATTGTTTATAACACTGTTCTGAAAATAGCTTGACGGGATTCACCATTTTAGGATGGATTAGTGGAAAAATAATAATTTTTTTAATCGAAATAACGTTGTTTTATTATTAATATGTTATTTTAAAGTAAGAAATTGAATGTACCCAAATCCAATCTTTTTCTAAACCCTTTTAAAAAGTCAACCTCTTGATTAGGTCTCTGTGATCTATATATAAACGTTAAAGAGGAACCCGAACTGGTCCAGCATGCCAAGGACAGGAAACCGATTGCCTGATCGAGCAGCAAGTGAGCGGGGAACCATAGGGCATGGCTTTGCATCTAGGTAACGGATTTACACATCTCCTCACAAGGAAGTTTGGCCTTGATTCCATTGCACAAAAAGTCCATTCCTCGACTTTATGCTCCGAATTTCGGCACTGCATGTGTATTGTATGAAGTGCATCTCATCCTTTAATTGCTTCAAAAGTTATCGCCTAAATCCAACTTTAACTTGCATATTGTGATCACAATAATTAACAAATATTTAAGATATAAAAAAAATCTATCAAGTTGATTGCAACCAATTCTTAATTTGTTGTAATTGAATTTAATTATAGTATTGTTCAATTGTTAAAAATTATAGAATTTAATTCCTTTTTTTTATATATACTACCATGGTTTCTTAAGAAGAAAAAAATGGATAGATAGGTATTTTTAGGAACCCAATTTAAACATTAATTTCTTATTTTTAATGTAGAAAATCAGGTGGGTTAACATCTAATTTATTTTTTGTATTTTTTTAGAAATTGAAATCCATATTTAGAATTTAATTGTAATTAGCACTTAAAATGATTTCAAATATAAAATTTCATTAAAAGCTTTTTAATATAATTTAATTTAAGGAGTTACAAGCATGCTCTAAAGTCTAAAGACTTATTGCACGTGTTGGGATGTTGTACGTACAAGACACCCATTCATCCATGCATGCTATGGTAATTGTCAATAGGTTAAACTGTGTATCTTTTTGGAGAGGCATGTAGGAAAATGAATCGTGAAATATCACATGAAAGACATGGTGTAAAGCATGGGGTTGATTTCTCATGGGCAAATAATATGATGACATAGAAGTTGGGTTGATTTCTCATCACAATATCACACTTTCTACATAATCTTTTCATGTTCTTGCGTTTTCTTAACTTTCACGGGTGCAGCAAAGGTAAACCTGTAGCTGCAGGAGCAGGTGAGTTGATAAGGAATAGCATGGGGACATGGATAAAAGGCGTCATTATCAATCCAGGAGCATGCTCGTCAGAGCTGAAATTGTGGACAGCATGTTATTGGATTTGAATTGGCTTGGTCGCTAGGACTTCCCAGGTTAATCTTGGAATCGGATTCTTTACTCATACTTGTTCAACTATTAGAAAAGTCTCCTACCAAGGTAGACGCGAATTATGAACACACATTCAGAGGCGGTTTGGGAACCAATGACGAGAGATTAGTTTCATAATGCGTTTACCGAACAAATGCATAATTTATGCTTGGCATTGTGCTATCCAAATTGTCACAGCGGGAACCCCGTGGTTGGAAATTAAGGCAAATCTTTGGAAGTTTCACAAGATGAGAACAACTTTCAATGCAGCAACGACATCGATCTTCCCAAGGGAGTTAGAGTAGCTCTTGGTGAAGGTTTCGGTTCATAAGGCCAAAAACTATTGAGGTGTCTCCTGTACTTCCGTTTCTCTTTGGGTACTGAGACACACCAGTGATACAATCTGAACTTATTGCATAGACAAAAATAAATCTCATCCGTCGCTCCTGTAGAATTTGTTGGAGTTGTTCGTGGGAGTGAAAAACCTAGCATTTTTTATCGTGGAAATTATCCATGTTCCTTCCAATGGTTCTATGATGATGTTCCAGCAATTGTCCGTGCCCATTAGTGTAGCATGAACTTTATAATCCCTCGAGGAGCAATATCCAGTCCATCAAGAGATTTTGGAAGCTATAAGCTCTCTTTTTTCTATTTTTTGTGCGTGCATGTACTCTTTATTTTCAGTTGTAACATTCGTGGCATTCGAGATACTAAATGTGTGTTTGGGAATGAAATGTTACAAGGTGTGAGTGATTTTTTTTTAAAGTACAATTTTTTTAAAATAAAAACCACACAACACTAAAAACAAAAAAAAAAGCATGTTTTTTATTGTTTTTTCTATGAGTTAAAAAAAAAACTCAATCATAACTCTATCATAAATATGGTAATGTAATGATGCTTTTTAAAAGTAATTTAATTAAAAATATATCAAAATAATATTTTTGATATCAACACAAAAAAAACATCAATTTAATATTTTTTTTAGTAAAATATATTTTGAAAAACAAAAGCTACCGCGATGCCAAACATGTATTAAGGCAACAAAAAAAAAACCAAGAAATAGCTGGGGGAAAAAAATATTGATTTAAGAATTAAGATGATTACCCTAATCTCTGAACACAACATGACTTTTAAATAAAATTAGTTCATTAGCCTGCTCTATAGGTTGACGTAATTTTTTTCTTCAAATATAAAAAAAGTTTAGGTATCACTAATGTGTCTCATAAAAAAAATAAATTTAACTGTGAATCTAAGATCAGTTTTATATTGAATGATATTTTTATTTAATATTGAGATGTAAACATATTGGATCTATCCATTTCATCAATCCGAGTTGACATACAAACTAAATTATGAAATTAATCTCATCATTTATTGCAAGTTAAATTATGAAACTAATTTTGCAAGATTGTTTTAACTTAAAATTAATTTTTTTATATTTTTGGATTGTTTTGATTTGTTGATATAAAAAATTATTTTTAAAAAATAAAAAAATATTTTAATTTATTAAAAAAAACATTTAAAAAAACAATAATTGATACACTTTTATACACCCTCTTACATAGACAAATGCAGCTGTAGATTAGCTAGCGAACTTTGATTTGTAGCACGATCTCTTTGGGTCGAAGCTACTTGATTAATTTAATTTAGGGTTTGAAGCCCCAGCTTACAAAAAAAAAAAAACAAAAAAAACATAGAAAAAAACCATTTTTTCACCAATAAAAACATGAGAACATTCTATATTTACGATTTTACACATATATTATATATAGTGGAAATTATACATTAAAACACCCTTAATTGGATCGTGCGTCAATATTCTTCTCAAAATGGAAAATATTAAACCAGCCCCTCGTTAAAACAGAAAAATAATAGTTCTTGCGGCTATTTTTTTTTTTTTAATTTCAATGGATATATATTCTCACCGCTGATTCATCCTAGGATTCGAAACTTGGAAAATAACAGAGGAGGTCAAGGGTCTACGGGGTTTTGTGTCGAGTCAACTCTAACTATGGAAGCTTAAGTCGCATTTGTCTATCTTTCAAAGCTGGACACTAGCCTACTAGCCTCCGACAGCAGCCGGTCCAGAACAAAGAATCTGGGCTGGAAGTGCAGAAGATTGGAGAAACATCTAAAAAGTAAAGTAAGACTTAATAAGCCCTAGCCCATTAACAACACTTTACAAAAATGCTGTCCGTGAACCATCCTCGAGAGACCACA
>Ga0325410_1004801_pt1 | contig 15046 bp, 6 predicted proteins | sample PopdelMetagenome_16_FD_206182 | JGI IMG/M metagenome (GOLD analysis project Ga0325410, IMG submission 206182) | Populus deltoides microbial communities from Bellville, Georgia, United States - Xylem-PdIQD-R3 | ecosystem: Host-associated > Plants > Phyllosphere > Stem > Wood/Secondary xylem... | reverse complement strand
TGGAGTAAAGAGTAGCTGGTTGATATTAAATAAGCAAATGTTCCTTGTTCTTAAATTAAATTTATCAGGTCGTCGTCGTCATCTTCTTCTCCTAAATATTCCTGGTCACTCCATGCAGGAGTTCAGGATTTTTTCAAGTGTCTTTTGAGCTATTTTGGGAATTTTGATCCAAAAACACCATGAAACCAAGATTTAAATTGCAAACATTGTTTACAACAAATACAAAGAAAAAATCAATTAATGAAAAGAGATTGAAAAAACATTAATTAAAAAGCCTAGTTTTTTTTAAATAAAAAATTATCTTGGGAGTGAAGGACGCATTGCCTACTTCTTTTTTTAGAGCATTTTATTGTTTAGTTATTTTTTCATTTTGCAACCAGATTTTTTAATATTACACTTTGCAACCTGAAATTTAAAGACATGTTACACTTTATATTTTTAGTAGACGTAAAACAAAAAATCAACAAAAAATATATATTTAATTAAAAAATTGTTATTATATTTGAAATAATGACTTCAGAGCTCTTAAATTTAAAAATAACAAAAATGCCACCAAAGAAGCTTTCTCTCCTATCATTCCTCATCGTGAACGACCATCTGCACTGCATCTCTCCCTTTCTTCTATCTTCTGCACTATTGTAAGATCCACGTTGTCATCTTCTTCCTCCAATATACAGCCACCGAAAACATATGGCTCAATCTCCTTACAAAACCAAAGCAACCCAACAACCTAGATTGGATGGATTTTGAACATTTCAAATTGAGTTGTTTAGATGAAAATATACATTAACTATAACTAAAATGCATCATTCTTTCACCATACTGGAAAGATTGTGCACTTTCTCACAATTCACTATAGATTAGAGCAACGCATTTTTTTATAATTTTCACTTTGATCCTCAAACTTTTATTTTGCATGATTTGGAGACTGAAGTGAAAATTTCGAGTCACATGGGGGGTGGGTGGGTTGAAAGTTTTGTTAAAACATTCATTTTAATCCCTAATATTTTTTAGATATTAATAATCAGTCCCTTGAATTTGAAGATAATATATTTTGGTACCTAACTTTATTTTTATCTTTTTTCAGTCTTTTTCTGTTGGGAGGAGAGGAAGGGAGTCGTCGAATTCCGGCTTAGAGAGAAAAAGTGATTGTTATGGAAGATTCCGACCATCAAAACGGTTAATTTTTGTGTCAAAAGGTTCCATATGATGAAAGGGATTACAGTTAGGTGTTTGTTTACCTTAAAACACCTAAAATAACCTATCTAAGCTCAGGAATAATTTTTGTTTCGGGTGGATTTCGGGTTTTGGGATGATTTATTAGCTTTTTGATGACCATGGATTAGTTTAATAATTTCTCTAAGATGTTTTCTAGGTGTTTGGGTCAAAAATGAGATTTTAAATAACAAAACCCAAGGATCCCATTTTTCCGGCCACCGCAGTGGCCAGATTTTGGGTTTTGCAAAATATTTTCCCATTTTAAAAATGACGTGTTCTTTTTTTAAAAAAATATTTGGGGCGGACAAAAAAATTTTAAAAGAAATAAAGGCCCACATGCGGGTCATTGTTTTATTAGGCCAAACGTTACGCCTGGCTTACCAGGCGCAACAGAGCCTGGCTTGATCCTTTTTTATTTTTAGTTTTTTAAAAAATAGTGTATTATTTGTGTATATTTTTTCAAATAAATTTTGGATTTATGTTTTAATTAAAATGTGATTATTTTTAAATAATATTAAGTGTATTTAATTTTTAGAAAGATATGTATGATTCATTTGTGATTTTTTCTTAATTTTATATTGATTAAATTTGTTTTGTTTTTAAATATTGATTTTTTTATAAGATTTTTCATATGTGCAGCCTTGCATTGTTTCTTTTAATTGTTGTTCAATAAATTTTATGTGTGTATTGGTTTCTATTACAAATTTTATGTATTTTTCTATTACAAATTTATTTTGATAGAGGAATTCATTAAATATAATCAGGTAAGTTACCTGTATTGTGATGTTGGATATCTTGATCTTTATTTTTCCCTTGGTTTTTGTAATTTCATTTTTGTTTATTATTGATGATTTTTTTCATTGCTTTACATAATGGTTATTGGGTTCAAAGTTGTTAAAAACACATTTTTAACACGGTACAGAAAATGCAAAATAAACTCGGATCGTAAAAACGGATCGTAAAATCGTAAGGAATTTTAAAATACATTAAAAAAATAAAAATCCATGCTTCAAATAAAAATTCATACATAGTTCAAGCATCTTAAAACATATAGTTTAAATAAAATTCATATATAATTTAAGTAACTTTTCATTAACTAACAATTAACAAACTTAAAACAAACAATTTGCTGGTGTTAAAGAATATGCACATGCACCAAAACATCATTTCTTTTCCTTTCCATCTTCACATAATTGCATGATAATTCCATGAGCATTAAAGTTGGGCAGAATAGACAAAATTATCAAGCAGATCGATATACCTATATGCAATCTCACCACAGATCTTTTTGACACAAGATATTCCAATTGCTTACTTGTTGTGATGCATTATGACCTTTTAGGACTGCAAATACTTCATGATCAAGAGGGGTGTCAGTAGATGGCCATTCTGACCGAATGAAAGCGCTTGTTATCCCAGCATTTCCATTCTTGAGAAAGCCCGAGAAGATGACGAACACCAGTATAAGTTAAAGCAAGATGGACTGTGTCTCAACAACCTTTGGCATGATTATTGATTAATCAGCCAATAACAATTCAATAGCTGCATCCCATAGTTAATGAAAATAATCAATCACAACAGAAAATCAACAAAAATAACCTATTATCCATGTTCAACTAGTAATTCTCCTCTAAAACCATATTTTTCGAAAACAAATAATTCAACAGCTGCACGCAGAATCAATGCCAATATATCAATCAATCACATGGGCAAATCAATAAAAAAGGAAAACAAACACTATTATCAATTTGGACCAGTGATTTCACTCTAGAACCATATTTTCATTCTAGGATTTCAAAACCTTTTTTAATCTCCAAGCTCAAATAATCCACACCAACCAATTCTTTGTACAATTGATTTCTAACTCTAAAATCAAACAAACACAAGCTGTTTTGAAATCCTTCCAAAAACATCAAAAGAAGAGAACAATAGCATTAATTTGCAAGAAAAATGGCTGACAAGTTTTATCTATTTCAAATATAACCAGCAAAAACCAAGACATCAAAGTCAGCCAGCAACGAAAGAAGGCTAAACGCTTTCCTTATTCTAAAACGAGCAAAGAGAAAAACATAATAATCATACCTTAGAGGGAATACACGACTGCAAGGCAAATCATCCACAGAATAATAATGTACAACCTGAGCTAAATCATCCACATAATAATAACGTATAAATAATGTATAAAGGACTGCAAAGCAAAGAGAAAAACAACAACCTGAGTTAATAAACTTTCAACATCATCATCATTTTAACCATTCAATTGATGAGAAATCGTACCTTGGAACATTAATTTGAAGATGGTGATAGAGGTGGTCATGTGATGATAATATATGGAGAAAGGGAAGAGGAGGAGTAGGTTAGTAGGGAAGAACATGGTGGCGATTTAGGGAAAAGGACTAGTGATTTGGGGAAAGGGAAAGGGGGAGGTGTGTAGTGTCGGGCGGGGGAATGAGGAGTAGGCACTCAACAGCTGTTTTAATTTTCACGTGAAATCGGTCTGGTTTGGACGATTTTAACGAGTTAAACCAATTTTACACGAGTTTGACCAATTTTACTGGTTTTCGAGTTTTTAACCTGATTTAACACATTTTTATGTCTTGACTCGTAAAATCCTACGATTTTACGAGCCAAAAATGCGTTTTTGATAACCTTGATTGGGTTGTTTAATTAGATGCGTATATAAGTTTTTCGATTTACATCTAAGAGTTCTTTTTAGTGTAAAAAAACACATTGAAGAATTTTGTATATTCATTTTTTTAGATTATGTTTTGATATTTAAGATTTGATGCTTATTCTTATTATTATTATTATTTTTTTTCCTTGAATTTTTTATGAAAGTTTCATTGTTTTTAGTTTTACTATTCAATTCAAGTTTACAGTGTAATTTTTTTTTATCTTTGTTCTTTTGATTTTTGTCTTTTTATTAATGTTTCTTATTCTTTTCAATTTCACTCTCAAATTTAAAATTTGTTGTTGCCTTTTGATTTATTTTTTATTGTAATTGTAAGTTTTTTATTTTGGGTTTTTTTGTATTGTTTTTTTATTTATTTTAACCCTCATTGATTTTTAATATATAGTGCTTTCGGTCTTATAACCTAGGTCATGGTTTAAAAAGTTAATAATAATTGATTTTTTTTGTCTTATTTTTTTATATATTCATATTTTTTTATTTTTTTTCTTTCTATGAAATTATCATATTCTCATTTAATTTTTATTTTGTTAATAAATAAGATCATTGAGATGTTTTTGAAAAATTATGAAGATATATTTCCATAATATTGGCAAACTTTTATCTTTTGCATTGAATCTTTATTTCTTTTTCGCTTTGTTTGTTGTCAAAATTTTATTTTCTAATGATATTATTAAATTAATAGAATTTATTAAATTTACTCAAGCTAATTACCTTAATATTATATATTTTTTATCTTTTAAAAAATATTTACCTTATATTTTTTATATCAAAACAAAGATTGACTTAGAGCACGTGTCACCTCACTTTTACAGTATGAAAAAAGGTGGGGAATATTGCATTCTAACACTAAGATGGGGCTCTAGGCATTGATACGAGGAAACAATGGATGGATCTGACACCAAGGGTGGAGCCTTTTACAAGGCTCAGGTGGGTTGTATCCCAAGTAACAAATAATGTTTTGCCCAATAAAAAAAAAAAGTGCACACCGTTGAACAGTTCAACCTTTATGATTTGTAAGACTTTATAAACACAAAAATGTGTAGAGGAAAGGAGGAGTACAGACGAAAGTAAAGACAAAGTAATATAATTGCAACCCCTGGAAAATAATTTTTTTTGTATGTAATTAATTGTAAAATAAATTTTGTTTTATTAGAGATGTTTGTGTTTGTATTAGCGGTTACTTTTCAAAGTACTTTTTACTCGGAAATATATCAAAATAATATTTTTTTATTTTTAAAAATTAGTTTTGATATCAACACATCAAAACAATTTGAAAACACTAAAAAAATTAATTTGAAGCAAAAAAAATTTAAGTTTTTTCAAAAATATTTTTGAAACCTAAAAATAAACTAACTATATATCACTAAATAGTGTTGAAACATGAACAGTTTGGGTTAAAAAAATTGCAATCAATTGTGTTTTGTAGGGCATACACACCTATATTAATTAATCATCCCAGGTTATTTTTCTCAAAATTAACAACCATTATCAATCTTATTAGTGCTTCTCTCAAACGTTATACTGAGTTACATTATGCTTAGGCTATAGAAATTGCACATATGGTAGCTACTAGAGAACGTGAGATTGGTAGAGGGGCTAATCATATTGGTAATTTATATCGAAGTGGAACTACTCGCTGGAGCTCTCATTTTGATTATATTTGCAGCTTAATAGATATGTATGGTGCAACTATTACTATGCTTGAAAGTATGGTTCAAAAGGATCTTCTAACTTCATATGTGAAGAAGCTGGTGGTTGTTTGATTGTGATGAAATCTTTTGAATTTATATTCATATTATATTTGATGCATAAAATAATGGGAATTACTGATTTACTTTGTCGAGTTTTACAGCAAAAATCTCTTGACATCTTAAATGCAATGAATCTTGTATAAACTACCAAAGCATTGCTTTGAACTTTGAGAGATGTCGGATTTGATCTTCTCCTTACAAATGTGCAATCTATTTGCACAAAATATAAGATTGACATACCACATATGAATGCTTCGTAAAAAAAAGGCTACAAGTCGTTCATGTCAACAACAAGGTTCAGTGACAGTTTACCAACATTATTATTATGATATATTTTACTCAACAATAGATTTTCAGTTGGAAGAATTAAATTCTAAATTCAGTGATGGGACAGTGAAACTCTTTGTACTTAGCTCTGCTTTAGAACCTAAGAACAACTTTAAATCATTTAAAGCTGATGCTATTTACAAGATTGCTGAGAAATTTTATCCTGAAGATTTCAATGAACAAGAGATGTATTATTTGAGATCACAGCTAGAGCATTATTAGATTGATGTGATTCATCATGAGAGCTTTCAGAATATGTCTACCATTTCTGAATTATGCCGAGGATTAGCTTAAATAAATAAGTCAAAGTACTATCATTTGATTGACAGGTTGATTCGTCTTGTTTTGACTTTGCTTATTTCCACTACCACTACAAAGCGGACATTTTCAGCTATGAAACATGTTAAAATTATTCTTCGCAATAAAATAAAAGAGGTGTTCTTAGCAGATTCTATGATGATTTACATTGAACGAGAGCTTGTTGAAGATATTGATTCGAATTCGATCATAGATGAATTATATTCTACAAAACATCGAAGGATACAACTTTGATAATATAATTTATTTTTATTTTTATTTTGAATTTTATATACTTTAAATTTTTTTTATATATTTTATGTTATGTATTTGAATTAAAACTTTATTGTTAACTTGATAAATTTATATATCCAAGTGAATGATTAATTTTAAAAAATAATTTATATTTATTTATATCATAGCTCAGGACAAGAAAAATTATTGGTCTTATACTGTTATTGCTATTGATTTTGGAGGAACTAGAGGGAGAGAAAAGTACTGGTTGATTCATTAAGCTCAAACGCTAGGAAAAACTTTGGTTTGAGTGGCTGAATATGGCAAAATAATGCGTAAAGTTTTTCTGAATTCTGCCAATTCACCTCGTTGAGTTTTTCTTATAGAAAATTTATTGACCGAAGATTTAAATCTTCTAAATTCGATGAAACATCATGAGGAGACCGAAGATTTAAATCTCCTAGAACACCTTTAAGTAGGCCTATTCAAGGTTCGGTTTGGTTCGGTTTGAACCATAAAAACCAACCGAACTAAGTAACTCATATTTTTAAAAATTCAAACTGAATCGAATCGAATTCTGGTTCGATTTGGTTGAATCCGGTTTTGTAGGTAAAAAATCGGGAAACCTAATCATTAAATTAATGGGCTAAAAAACCGGTTCAATTTAATTTTTGTTCGGGTTTTTGTTCGGCTGCAAGTAGACTAAATGGATATGGAGATATGGGTTGTTGACTTATTGTTCGGCTAGAGAAGAGACAGATGCAGGGGGCAAGATGCAGGGAGATGAAAATTGAAGGGCAAGAGTCAAGATGCAGGGGGAGGGACAAGACAGATGCAAAAGGGAGAAGAGGGAGGATGAAAATTGAAGGGCAAGAGTCAAGATGCAAGGGAGGGGCAAGACAGATGCAAAAGGGAGAAGAGAGAGGATGAAAATTGAAGGGCAAGAGTCAATATGCAGGGGCAGGGGGCAAGACAGATGCAGAAGGGAGAAGGCGATAAATCGTCTTTGACTCTTTGCTCTTTGGTGTGGGCGGCGACTTCAGAATGTCAATTAGGGTTAGGCTTAGTGGTTTACTCTTTATTGTGTTATTTATACTACTGGTTCGATTCACCGGTTTAAGTGGTCAAACCGGAACCGAACCGAACCGGGAAGATTTTATGGTTTTAAAAATCGGTGTAATCGGTTTTCTATCTTGATTCGGTTTTCTCGGTTAATTTTTTATCGATTCTCTCAGTTTTTTCTGTTAATCGGTTTTTTTGAACACCCCTACCTTCAAGTTTCTAGAGATAAAGGAAATGTGAAATTTAATTTGACAGGGGGAAGGATAATTTGTGAACTAAACAAAACTTTTTCTAGTGAATATAAGACCAACCATGAAATTTCTACTTATTTTACACTTTGATCCTTTTTTATTGAATTTGTTTTTTTAATAAATTAATCATTAAGTTGGACATAAAAGGTTGTAACTGAAAAAAAAAATTAAGAATGAAAATACAAAAATAAAATTAGCTATTGTAGATTGCTATAGCATTTTATTTAGGCCTTTTTGTATATTTTACTAGATTGTTGGCGCACGTTACACTACAAATCAAATCAATTTAAAAAAAAACATAAAAAATATATTCAAGTGTTGTTAATGTTTTTCTAGTAGAAAAAAAAATTTATGTAGACGTTGAATTGATGTCACCTATCAACTTGGCAGTTCCAAATGCAACTTGGATGACTGATAAAAATATAGTTCGACTCAAACAAAATTCATGAAAATATTTTTTTAAAAAAAATATTGAGACAACAATATATTGAATCAACTCATGTTAACCTTCTAAATCCACGATCTATGTCGTAAGACCATAATAATACCATATAAAGTATATTGAAACAAATTATAAATCTCAATTTCAAACAACCCAATATTAAAGGATAAAATTAAAAAATATATATTTTAAAAAATGACCTGAGTCAACTTAGAAAACCCACGATCTGGGTCATAAAACCAAGATAATCCTATAAAAAATAAATTGAAACAAATTATGAGGTCTAATTTCCAATCAACTCAATATTGAAAGATGAAATTAAAAAAAAAATGATAAAAAAATTATTATAGTAAACTTGGGTTAACTTGCCAAACTTATGACCCAAGTCATAAGAGTAGGGTAATTTAATGAGATTATGATAACCTCATAGAAAATAAACTGAAAAAAAAGACTTGAGTCAACTTGAGTTAATTTATCAAATTTGTGACATATATCATTAGATTGAAATAACCCTATAGAAAGCAAGTCAAAATAAATTATGAAGTTCAATTCTCAATTAATCTATTATTGAATGATGAAATTGAAAAAAAAAAAACCATAATAAAATGACTTGAGTTTACCCAAGTTAACTTGTAAAATTTGTGAACCAGGTCATGAGACCAAGTTAACCTCATAGAAAACAAACCAAAATAAATTATGAAGCCTAGTTCTTAATCAATCCAATGTTGAAAGATGAAATTGAAAGAAAATATCAATTAAAAAAGAAAAGAATCGAGTCAGTTGAGTTAACTTGCCAAACCCACAACCCGAGCTATAAAACTGGAATAACCCTATAAAAAGCAAATCAAAACAAATTATGAAACTCAATTCTCAATCAATCTATTGTTGAAGGATGAAATTGAAAAAACTACCAATTAAGAAAAAAAACTCAAGTCAATCGAGTTAACCCTCTAAACCAACAACATGGGTCATGAGACCAGATCCAAGAGTAATATTTATAATATTAATAATAATAATAATATTACATGACTCAAGTTTAAGGGAGTCTGACTGCAACATCAGATCCAAGAGCCTTAGATGTGGGTCTGACTGCAAGATCGTGTCATAAAAGTATGATAATTAAATAGATTAATTAAAAAGAAAAAAAACCAACATGAAGAAAAAAATTAATGAAGAAAAAGAAAAAAAAATCTGAATTAATTGGGTTAACCCTTCAAACCATGTTAACCCATCAAATTTGGAATTCATGTCATAAAAGTTTGATAACTAAATAGAAAAAAAAAAAAACATTGATGGGTTAACCAAGAATTAACTCAGTTAACCAGTGAAACTAGGTTAACCAGTCAAACCCGGGATATGTGTCATGAAAGTCTGATAATTAAATAGAAAGAAATTTAACATTAACAAACTAAATTAAACAAAAAAATTAATTAAGAAGAAAAAAAACTTCGGGTTACCTTGTCGAACCAGGTTAACCCGTTAAACCCGGATCCATGTCATAAAAGTCTGATAACTAAATAAAAAAATTTAACATTAACAAAAGAAAAAACAAATAAAAATGGACGGGTTAACCTATAAAACCAGGTTAACCCGTCAGACCTGAGATATGTGTCATGAAAGTCTGATAACTAAATAGAAAGAAATTTAACATTAACAAACTAAAGTAAACGAAAAAATTAATTAAAAAAACTCTGGGTTAACTCGTCAAACCAGATTAAACTGTTAAACATGGGATCCTTGTCATGAAAGTCTGATAACTAAATAAAAAAATTTAACATTAACAAAATAAAAAAAATAAAAAAAAATGGATGGGTTAATCCAGAATTAACTGGGTTAACCCGTGAAACCTGAAATATGTGTCATGAAAGTCTGATAACTAAATAGAAAGAAATTTAACATTAACAAACTAAAGTAAACGAAAAAAATTAATTAAAAATAAAAAAAATCCGGGTTAACTCGTGAAACCAAGTTAACTTGTTAAACCTGGGATCAAAGTCATAAAAGTTTGATAACTAAATTAAAAAAATATTAACATTAACAAACTAAATTAAACAAAAAAAATTATTAAAAGAAAAAAAACAAAGAAAGAAAAAAAAAAGCTAAAGACATCAAAAAAGAAAAAATTAAAAAAAATTAAAAAATAGCTTAAACTAAATTAAACAAAACAAAATTTATTAAAAGAAAAAAAAAACAAACAAACAAAGAAAAAGCTAAAGGCATAGAAAAGGAAAAAAAATAAAGAAAAATAGCTTAAAAAACAAAAACAAAATGAAAAAAAAAAAGAAACAGCTCAGCCTTTCACTATGGATTGCTATAGTGAAAGGCTGATCAGTTTTAGTATATTTCTAATAAACAAAACAAAATTTATTAAAAGAAAAAAAAAAGAAAGAAAAAAAAGCTAAAGGTATTAAAAAATAAAAAATAAAAAAATAGCTTAAACTAAATTAAACAAAACAAAATTTATTAAAAGAAAAAAAAAGAAAAAAAAAGGCTAAAGGCATCAAAAAAGAAAAAATAAAAAAATAAAGAAAAATAGCTTAAAAATAAATAAAATAAAATAAAATAAAGAAGAAACAGCTCAGCCTTTCACTGTGGATTGCTACAGTGAAAGGCTGAGTAGTTTTAGTATATTTCTAATAATAATAATATAATTGTAATTTATGTATCAAAGAATAATTCCACCAAAGTTATATCATATCTTACCATGTAAAAGTTGTTTGGATATTCTTTTTTCATTTTCCTTTTTTGTATTGAAAGCCAAACTATTATTGAAACAATTTCTATGTATTTTAACAAAAATTCTTCCTTTTTATTAAGTTTACACATTTGTATTAACATATTCACGTTGAATAATTATCTTAAAGTCTCATAAAGTTTTCAAAAATAACTAGTTAGTTATTATGCATTGTTATAAAGAACTTTTATGTAATATCACCAAACCCAACTTAGCTCATTAGGTCGGTATAGTGACTCATTGACCTAACCTTTAGACAAGGCCATATTTCAATGTAAACTAGGTGGGACATGACCTAGTGTGGCTATAATAACCTTACGAATGCACACACAACTCACTCACTTCAACTAAAACCTAGTTCGCTTTTTTAAAAAGAACAAATAAAAATTATTATTGATTTAATATACCTTTGTTCTATTTCGCACAACCAAATACACATGAAATATTGTCTATAGACTGGAACTCATCATTGTTAATTATTCCAATTTATTTATCAACACAATCCCTTTATTTATATACAATGTTCACTCACTACATCGAGATTTCTTGTTTGTTATTAGTTTAATAAATCATATTTTTTCTAGCAATTTATTTTCTAAAGCTCAATCTTTCTAAATAATATCCAGCACTAGGTAATTATTTTTCTTCACCTATGTCCATGTATTATTCTCGCTTCCAAAAATCTAAACTATTCCCTCTGTATTAATTTCATTTACGGGAATCTAATCCCATCTCTTAGTATCATGTGTTAGTTCTAGTATCAGGAAAAACTAACCCCTTATATCTTTCAGCGATGTTTGTCCCGTTACCGAAAAACTAATTTTTTCTCTCATTATCGAGCATCAGTCCCATTCCCATCATTAGAAAATTAATTCCTTCGCCTATTCTAAGCATTAATCCCATCATTAGGAAACTAATTCTTTCGCTCATTACCGGGCATTAGTCCCATCATTGAGAAACTGATTCCTTCTCCTATTATCGGACATTAGTCCCATTATTGGGAAACTAATTCTTTCATCATAAACCGCAATTTAAGTTTGATATATCATAACATTTCCAACATAATACAATATAAACTAAGGAAGAAAATGACAAAGTGTATGACACCTACCAGCTATCGGAGCTCGAGTAGTATCTCTTTACTACTACACAACTCTCGTGACCTCTCCTGTATCAACAAGTATATTATATTATTCTTCCATTATATGCTCATTCTACATAATATTATTTTAAGTTTACTTTAATCAATTTAACTCTTATTTTAGTTTAAATTCTCATTTTACTCATATTTTCAACTTGTATTTAATATTCAATTTCACATTTTGTTACTACCATTTTACATCCAACATATATTTCTCAAATACATAGAATATATTCAATTCAAATCATTTTCCAGTTATTTTGATTCATTTATACCTATTTTGCTATCTTTGTCTTCCCAAGAACTCATTTCCTTCCAACCTAAACTTTTATTTGATATTTATACATATTATGTCACTTTGGCTTCCACACATTTATTTTCAGGCCCTAACATTTTCGTCAACAATTTTAATCTCTAACTTCTCATCAACAATTTCTAATGTTTAATATTTTATCAATAATATTATATCTAAACTTTTATCAAACACTTTGTGATCACTAATTCAACTCATCAATTTCATAGGAATTTAACATACACATCCTCCTAAACACACTAACAAAAATTTATACATCAACACTCAACTTGAATGGTCATAATCCAAACCTAATTATACTAATCATAATCATATTATATATAATTAAAATTCAACACACCATAAAACACCAAAACATACCCAAATTCCAAAACTTCCCCAATTACACTAACATGGCCGACCACTCATGATTTAAAAATTCATGGTTGGCCTTAAATTCATCAATTGGACCACTAATAATACGACTTCTAATACAGATTCTCCAAGAACTTAATCAATCCAACAAATTACATCATTAAATTTTAAACATCTATAATCTTATATTTTCCTATTCTTTCAAAAAATGTCAAATAACTTACACATCAATTTATAACATAACAATTAACACAATTCTAGTACATGCAATTTGGTCTCCTATTTGCCGACCATTAAACCCTTAGAAACACTATGACTTTTGTCATCATTTCTACCATATTTAACACCTAACACAACCTAATGAAACTCAATTTGATCAATTTATGGTTAATTTACATTTTCTCCAGAATTCCACTATAAACCCTAGCGTTAATTTCATAATTTCTACCTCAATTGTTATTCATTTTGTACAAAATTGTTAGATTAAGTTTAGAACTCCTTACCAAATACTAATCTAGTCTTCAAATCTCAACCAATCAAAAAATTTTAGATCCTCTTTAAAACCTCTTGTTGTCGTGACTATGCATTGATTTCCCCTTGATTTCCTTCACTTTTCTATCTTATTTATGTATTTAAAGATATGGTGGTGGATGTTTCTCTCAATCTCCCTTTAATTCCCTAAATTATTTTGTGCTTTCTCTAAGAATATTTTTGAAAAAAAACTCATTATTTCTCCCCTTCTTTTGTTCTAGCTGTTTTTCTTCCTTATTTACACTTTAATCCGTCTTTTATATATAATCCTAATTTGTCCTAAAGTTTTTAATTTAATTTCTCTCCTTTATTTACTGTCACAACACCTCTCTCCTTTTTTTTTTAATTTTTCCTTGACATTAAATTTCAATTTTTAAATTTTTATTTAACCCATTTTATATTTAGATTAAAATTTTAATATTTCAAGACAAAATTAGTTGGGAGTTTACAAAGGGTCAGAGCCAAAAAGATGGGCTTGCATGCTTGGCCTAGTGGAAAGAAAGTTGATGCGCCTAGCCCTTTTTTTTGTGCATGGATAGATGACAATATGAGCCTTTTTTTAAAAAAAAAAAACAGACGATGTGTTATTTACTTGTTTATATTTTGAGCTTCAAAGGGATGAACAAAAAATCAGGTTGATGTTTTTTGAATTAAAAACATCATTTTTGAATCAAATTTAACCTAAAAACACATAATAAATACCTTTTGAATCTTAATAGACTAATTTCTCGACTCAAAACACCTTTAAAATTGGTTAAAACTATAAAATTACATAAAAAAAATTTCTCATCCCCACCTTCTTTTTTCCAGCAATTTAAAAGCTAAAAAAACACCTCAATAATGCTCATCTTGTCAAGAGGAACATGATGACACTAAATCTAGCTATTTTGTTAATGGAATCTAGCCAATCAACTACTTTTTATCTTCTGTGTTGTTTTTCAACAACTCTCTTTTCTCCCTCAAACTCATGAATTAAAATATAAATAAAATAAAGTTTTGGATCAAAACATAAAAATTTAAAACTAAAAAGATTAAAAATAAAATAAAAAATATTTCCAAACAAGAGATTTTAGAAAGACACTTTATGAACAATGGAGGGAAAAAATCTTGTATTTTCTACTTACTATCAATTTTGATTCTTTTATTTATTTTTTATTTTTGTAAGAAATGAAATCAAGTTATTTTTTTTTTAAGATTAAGAATCGATCCAATATCCTAACATATTTTTCACATTATAATAATTTTATAGAAAATAAATTTAAACACAGTTATCCTATGAATAAATAATAAATTTAAACACAGTTATGAAGCTTAAGACCTATGAATAAATAAGAAAAGAAGGGATGAAACAAGAAAACTACTTTCCAAATCATTTTCGTGGTTAAATTTTTGTTATTGACCTGTCAAAACATGCGCGTAACAGCTTCTCGTAATTTTCAAGAAAAAACCGAGGGTAAAAAGCTAAATTACTGGAACCCCACTCATTTCTGCATTACCCTACGCATGCTGGCTTACTTTTGTAGCCACTCGTTGATTCTGACTCCTCTCTTCTTTTAGAAACCCCAAATCGCTAACACAGAACTAAAACCCTAGCCAGCAGCTAAGCTATCACAATCATGGGAGATCTCGATCGGCCGGTCCCGAAGCTACCGATCCCGGGAAAGCGAAACATACTGATAACCAGTGCTTTGCCTTATGT
>Ga0325410_1004800_pt1 | contig 15049 bp, 6 predicted proteins | sample PopdelMetagenome_16_FD_206182 | JGI IMG/M metagenome (GOLD analysis project Ga0325410, IMG submission 206182) | Populus deltoides microbial communities from Bellville, Georgia, United States - Xylem-PdIQD-R3 | ecosystem: Host-associated > Plants > Phyllosphere > Stem > Wood/Secondary xylem... | reverse complement strand
TCTCAAGGACTGAGTATAAGCTCTAGATTAAGAGCAATTTTGAGAAGAAACAATGGTTTAAAATTAGAAGAGCACTGCAGAAAAATAAGAAAAATGTGAAGAAAGAGTGTCAAATTCAGTCCAAAAATAAAAATACAGAATTAACCAAACCCAAACAACTTTCTTCAACTCCTTTTTATTGAGAATTTTAGGAACTAAAAGTTAATGAACTTTCCCCACTAACAACTTTGATTAACCATAATAAATTAAAATTAAATATGAATTTTTTCTTATTTAAATTAAGTTAAATTCTAAAATAACTAATCAAATTCTTCCTTTTATGTATTAAACAAATCAAAAATAATTCTTCATAGATCAGACTCAAGTTAAAATTCTTTTCAACTTCTCATTTTATAAACACTAAGATTATTTTTTTTTCTTTTCTATGTAAGATAAAATTCTTTTAAAGGTAACCAAAATATACCAACTAAGAATTCTATGAGATGAATTTCACCCATAATTTGTTTTAAACATGTTAATATTAATTTCATATCAAAGAATTTTTGTTGGAGATTAAATTCTAATAAAATTGTAATCCTAAAAATAAATAGACTTTACTTTTAATTTATCCTTAAATATACCAATTAATCATATTTTTAACTAAGTTTTCCAACAGACATGCCATCAACTTTCCATAGCGCATGTTGTCTGTCGAGGTGGTTCATCTCCACGCCCATGTGCTGATGTGCCCATAATCTAGCCTTAACCTGGCCATGCTCAATCCAGCAGTAATTGCTAAGCCATGGGGCAACACAACAGTCAATTCACAAATCCAAAGCTAGCTCAATAGTGTGAAGCTAACTGGCACTGATTGGTGCTACCTAAGTCAACAAAGTGGGCATCAATTCGGTACCACTTGCAGCACCAATTGGTGCTCTTGGCTTTTGCAAGACAAAGACATGGATACTTGCCTGTAGAAGACAGTGCATCCAAGCCTTAATTGCACCACAAGAGAGAAGAAAAGGAAAGTAAAAAAGGAAATAAAATTGTGTGGTATTTGTGAGAGAGTAAGGGAGGTGTTTTCTCCTAGTAATAGAGAGATTTTAGTTGTTCTCCTATTAGTAGAGAGAGGTTGTAATTCCCACATTACTTAGTAAAATCCTTCTATACTTGCCATGGACATAGTCAAAATTGGGTGAACCACGTAAATTCTTATGTGTCTCATTTCTCATTTTATCATATCCCTTGCCTTTTATCTTGTCCGGTTTGCATGCTAGTATCCTAATAGTGGTATCAGAGCCATCTTGGTTGGTGTTGTCAATACACAAAAGTTATTCGTGTATATGGTTATTATTCACGTCTACGACATTATTCACTTATATGACACTATTCATCCATATGGTACTGTTCACATACGTTACTGTTGGCGTATAAAGAAAGTCAATGCGGTGATTAAATACAGTTTAGGAAGTTCTGTCTAAGGAGATTGAGTTTTAAGCGGGACCGTTTGTGACCCCTTCAATCTTTCCTGGGAACTTACTTAGTGAAGTATTATTCACATGATACTATTTCTGTATATATTGCAGATCAGTGAAACGGTGATAGCTGAATAGATCAGGGTGAATAAAATAGCAGCAAAGTACGAGATTGAGAGGTTCAATGGGAGCAATTTCTCACTATGGAAAATGAAAATCAAGGCAATCTTAAGGAAAGATAATTGCTTGGTAACAATTGGAGATCGGCAGAAACCACTGCGGTGACTGACCACATCAACACAATAAGAACTCTATTTTCACAACTCACTACGTTGGGTCAACAAATAGAGGAGAATGAACGTGCGGAGCTTCTACTTCAAAGTCTTCCTGATTCGTATGATTAACTCATTATCATCTTAACCAATAATATCCTCTTAGACTGTTTAGTCTTTGATGATGTTGCAGCCGCTATCTTGGAAGAAAAAAATAGGCGCAGAAATAAAGGAGACAGAAATAGTTCAAACCAAGCAGAGGCATTGGTGGTGTCAAGAGGAAGATCAATGGAGCATGGCTCTAGTGGGAGTCAAAGGCATGTGAGGTCCAAATCAAGAAGTAAAAAGACTGTGAAATGCTACAATTGTGGTAGAAAAGGGCACTTCAAAAAGGATTATTAGTTTAAAAAGGGTATAAAGAATACGGCAGAGTCATCAAAACCTCAAGGATGTGTTGCAAGCACCTCAGAAGATGGAAAGATTTTATATAGTGAAGCAGCGACAGTTTATACAAATAGAAAAGAACTCACTGAGGTTTGATTAATGGATTTAGAAGCAACATGACATATAACTCCTAATCGAGATTGGTTTCATACATATGAACCCATCTATGAAGGCTCAGTGTTCATAGGTAATGATCATGCTTTAGAGATTGCCGACATCAGCACCATCAAATTGAAGATGTATGATGGCTCAATTCGCACTATTTCAGGAGTGCGACATGTGAAAGGCTTAAAGAAGAATCTTTTGTCTGTGGGATAATTTGATAGTCTTGGCTGTAAGATTCGAACAGACAATGGAATTATGAAAATTATCAAAGGAGCGCTGATGGTTTTAAAGGCAAGAAAGATAGTTGCAAACATATTTGTGTTAATGGTAGAAACACATCATAAGGCAGACGCGTCAATCACATCAGCCAGTCCTGCAGAAGAGAAGACGATGATATGGCATCAAAAACTAGGCCACATGTCAGAGAAAGGTTTGAAAATTCTCTATGATCAGAAGTTACTCCCTGGGCTTACAAAGGTTACTTTATCTTTTTGTGAGCAATGTGTTACAAGTAAACAACACAGGTTGAAGTTTGGCAAATCAACAACTAAGAGCAAATGCATCTTAGACCTGATTCACTCTAATGTTTGGCAAGCACCAGTTAAATCCTTGGGAGGAGCAAGATACTTTGTATCATTCATAGATGACTTCTCCAGGAGATGTTGGGTGTATCCAATTAGAAGGAAGGCAAATGTGATAGCAGTCTTTAAAACCTTCAAAGCGCTGGTAGAACTTGAATCTGGAAAGAACATCAAGTGTTTGAGGACTGATAATGGAGGAGAATAACCAATGATGAATTTGATAACATCTGTCAACATGAATGTATCAAAAGGCAGTTCACAACGTCATACATTTCTTAAAAAAATAGAGTGGCAGAGCGGATGAACAGAACTCTATTGGAAAGAACAAGAGTAATGTTGAAGGCTGCAAGTCTAGGAAAGCCATTCTAGGGAGAAGCAGTCAATACCGCCTGTTATGTAATAAATCGATCTCCATCAACTGCAATTAAGCAGTTTGAAGTTTGGCAAATCAACAACTAATAGCAAATGCATCTTAGACCTGATTCACTCTAATGTTTGGCAAGCACCGGTTATATCCTTGGGAGGAGCAAGATACTTTGTATCATTCATAGATAACTTGTCCAGGAGATGTTGGGTGTATCCAATTAGAAGAAAGACAGATGTGATCGCAGTCTTTAAAACCTTCAAAGTGCTGGTAGAACTTGAATCTGGAAAAAACATCAAGTGTTTGAGGATCGATAATGGAGGAGAATATACCAGTGATGAATTTGATAACATATGTAAACATGAATGTACCAAAAGGCAGTTCACAACGTCATACACTTCACAACAAAATGGAGTGGCAGAGTGGATGGACAAAACTCTATTGAAAAGAACAAGAGCAATGTTGAAGGCTGCAGGTCTAGGAAAGCCATTCTAGGCAGAAGCAGTCAATACTGCTTGTTATGTAATAAATCGATCTCTATCAATTGCAATTGAGTTGAAGACACCAATGGAGATGTGGACCGAGAAGCCAGCTAATTATTCTCAATTGCATATATTTGGAAGTCATGTGTACGTGATGTACAATACTTAAAAAGTTAGCAAGCTGGATTCAAAATCCAGAAAATGTGTATTCTTACGATATGCTAATGGAGTAGAGGGGTATCACTTGTGGGATCTCACTGCCCACAAGATAGTCATCAGTAGAGATGTCATATTTGCAGAAGATAAAATGCAAATGGAAGAACATAATAGCATTTTAAAAGAGACTACAACAGTCCAAATGGAAAATACTTAGAATCATACTTCTTCTGAAGCTGCACTAGAGCATGAAGAACAAGAACAAATAGAGTCTGAAACTCCTGAAGTTCGACGGTCAACTCGTGAAAGAAGACCACCGGCTTGGCACTTAGAATATGTTACTGAAAGCAACATTGCATACTGTCTTCTAACAGAGGATGAAGAGCAATGATCAAGTGGAGCGGTATCGTGCAAGATTGGAGGTGAAAGGATATGCTCAGAAAAAAGAAATAGACTTCAATGAAATATTTTTCCCAGTAGTACGACTTACTACAATCAGAGTAGTCTTGGAGATGTGTGTTATATTTGATCTCCACTTAAAGTAGTTAGATGTGAAAACTGCATTTCTTTATGGAGACCTTGAGAAAAGAAAATCCATTATAAGCTATGTGTTCATAATTTTAGGAGGAGATATAAGCTGGACTCTAAACTTCAGATTGTTTTAGCTTTATCCACAACAGAAGTTGAGTACATGATAGCTACACAAGCTTCTAAAGAAGCAATATGGATGAAGAAACTTATGGAGGAGCTTGGGTACAAACAAAAGAAGATTCCTTTGTATTGTGATAGTTAGAGTGCCTTGCATATTGCAAGGAATCCAGCGTTTCATTCAAGAACAAAACATATAGATATCCAGTATCACTTTGTTCGCGAAGTGGTGGAAGATGCAAGTGTAGATTTTCAGAAGGTTCACACAAAGGAAAACCCAGCATATGTTTTGATCAAACTAGTCAACACTGACAAATATATATGGTGCAGATCCTCTTATGGCCTAACTGAAACGTAAGCAGCATGAATATGGCAAGTATAAAAAGGATAGAAGAATCACAAATAATCAAGTGTGAAAATTTGATTAAATCATCAAAGTCTTCAAGTGGGAGAATGTGAAGCTAGCTGGCACCAATTAGTGCTGCCTAAGTCAACAAAGTGGGCACCAATTCGGTGCCACTTACAGCACCAATTCGGTGCCACTTACAGCACCAATTGGTGCTCTTGTCTTTTGCAAGACAAAGGCATGGATGCTTGCCTATAAATAGACAGTGCATCTAACCTTAATTGCACTACAAGAGAGAAGAAGAGGAGAGTAAAAAAGAGAAAGTAATCCCACAAAATTGTAAGGTATTTGTAAGAGAGTAAGAGAGGTGTTTTCTCCTAGTAATAGAGAGATTTTAGTTGTTCTCCTATTAGTAGATAGAGGTTGTAATTCCCACATTACTTAGTAAAATCTTTCTATACTTGCTGTGGACGTAGCCAAAATTGGGTGAACCACGTAAATTCTTGTGTGTTTTATTTCTTATTTTTATTATATCCCTTGCTTTTTATCTTGTCGGGTTTGCATGTCAATATCCTAACAAATAGGACAGGTTATGCAGATAAAGAAAAGCATTGCATTCAGGCTACTACCTAACATTTCTCGCATTTCTGAAGTGGAATGTGGAAACAAACTGTATCCTACCTTTTAAAGGTTGCAAGTTTGGCAGGACCTCTAGTGGTCTCTGAGTTCCACAGGGTCAGAATCAGCTTGCCTTGCTTATAAGAGGGAGGCAATACCCCTTTTCATGCCAAAAGTTGCCTCATCAAAAGAATATATACACAGATCGAGGGAGAATGGTTTCAATCAACTAGCTGAGAAACCTCATGTTGTTTGCATTCCGTTCCCAGCTCATGGTCATATAACTCCAAGGCTACATCTAGCAAAACTCCTACATTACAAAGACTTCCACATAACGTTGGATGGCTTACCGGAGAACAATCATAAAAGATTACTCAAATCCAGAGGGTCCAACTCCCTGGATGGCTTGCCGAACTTTCGGTTTGAAGCTATACCTGATGGCCTTCCTCGGACAGATTATTCTGATGTCACTCAAGACATCCCTTCTCTAGCTGATTCCACCTCAAAACACTGCTTAGTCGCATTTCGCAATTTACTTTACAGGCTCAATAACAGTACTCCCTCTTCCAAAATCCCTCCAGTGACCTTAGTTGTCTATGATGGTTCCATGTCCTTCACTCTTGAAGCTGCTGAAGAATTTGGAATTCCGAAAGTATTCTTCTGGAGTCCTTGTGCCTGTGGTCTTTTAGGATATACACTGTACCATACTCTGGTAGAAAGAGGCTTGACACCTCCCAAAGGTGTCAAAATTAAAAATCGTTCTTGAACTTCAAAATTTAGATATGGGAAGTACACTAGTTTTCTTATGATTTGCAGATGACAGCTACCTAATCAATGGGTACCTCGAAACTATTATTGACCGGATCCCATGTTTAAACAATATTCATCTGAAGAATCTTTTAAGTTTCATTCGAACTACAGACCCAAATGATATCATGCATGGTCAGCTACTTCATAAGGCAAATATAGAGAGTTTCAAGAGCTAATGGCGTGATTTTGAACACGTTCTACCCGTTCGAACAAGATGTTTTGGATGTTCTCTCCACCATGTTTCCTCCAATTTACATTGTTGGTCCTCTTCAATTGCTTGCTGATCAGATTTCAAATGGTAATATGAAAAATATTGGCTCGTTGGAAAGAATAAAGTGTTATAATAAAGATTTAATTTATTTTTAATATTCATATAATATTAGATTAATTAATTTATAGTAAAGATAAAGTTCATGAAACAAAATATTTTACAAAGAAAATGATAAAGTTGTTATTATTATGAAATTTATATTGTTTCAAAGTATTATTCCTTCTGGTTAATCCTCTTTTAAATACTGGACATTCATTAGAGCTATAGAGACTAATATATATTATGCTCTTTCATTTATAAAAGAAAGTAATAATTCTCATAATTTGAGGTATAAGAGATACATAGAACTAATATGTAGATGCTTGTTATAAAACATATACACTAGACTGACCCACATGAAAATTATATATGGAAATATCACTTGTGTCTATGAAAAGACTTACGTTATGGTTATGTAAGTGATCTTTAGATTTAAAATCACTAAGTTATCTTATATAAAGAATGTTATGTTTTGATCTTATGGCATGTTATCTTAATTAAGGTAATGATATGGTAGACATTGAATATAATATGAACTATATAAAAACATTTCAGTGATTAAGAGAGGATTCATCATTGTAGATAAATTTTTTTAAAAAAGTTAAAAATAAATTTATTTTGATTATTAAAAACAAAATCTATAGTTATTTCATCAGGTTTTATTCATGCCTGTGATATCACATGTAAATCTAGATTTTCAACCTTATCAATTTTTTTTTTAACTAGGAGTGGTTCAAGTTTTGACACGGATACCTGCGGATTTAGATTTTAAAACTATGCTTCCTAATGCATAATTGAATCACGGATAGTTAATTCTTTGACTTTTCTACCTTAATAAAAATCATCAATAAAAAAAAACGAATTCACTTAAAAATTAAAATATAAATAATGAATTATGATTAATAATGATAGTAACAACTTTACGACCCTTCTTTCTTTATATAAAAAAGAAAAATAAACTTAAATAATCATAAAATCTATTTACTGAAAAAGATTATGGTATACAATTTTTTATGTGTTTATGTGTGTATATAATGAAGACAAAATAGACTGAAATATTGTTAAATGTATTTTAAAATGTTATGATTTTTAGAAGATTGATATCTCGATTCAAGCCAGAATTGTGGGGCGTTACTCATGAACGTCAAACATTTTAAAATAATTTATATGATGGTATATCTTTACAATTCATTTGATATCCACATTATTAAATTTATAAACGTCAATTACATACTGTCATGTTATTTAATTATTTCTTACCTTTTGTCTTCGTGTGCTGGACGTTCTAGGTATGCAACCACGTTGTTGACTGTGCTACATTGTGTATAGAATCAATTATTATTTTGTCATGTAAAAAATATTTAAATGTGGTTAAATTTTTTTTTAGCGGAAATGTTTTTTTAATTATATTGAAATTGACCTGACGTGACCTGATCTACTTAGCAGATCTAAAAACAATCCAAATAACCAATAAAAATATGATTCGATTAAAAAAATCAAGATAACATCTTTTTTTAAATATTAAAATGACAATATTATATATAGACCAACTTGAGTTACTTTGCCAAATCCGCTACATAGGTTATGAGACTATCGTAACCTTATAGAAAGAAAATCAATAAAAAAATATTAAACTCAATTCTCAATCAACTCAATATATTGAAGGATGAAAATTAAAAATAAAATTCAACAAAAAAATAGGCCAAATCAACTCAGATTAACCTATCAAATCGAGGTTATAAGACCAGGTCAACTCTATAGAAAACAAATTGAAACAATTTATGAAGCTCAAATCTCAATGAACCTAATGTTGAAGGTGACCAGGATCATGAGATCAAGATAACCTAATAAAATAAAAACTAAAACAAATTACCAAGCTTAATTTTTAATCAACTCAATATTAAATGATGAAATTAAAAAATAAATAAACTAAAAAAACGATAAAAAAACCCGAGTCAACGGCTTAACCAACGACCTGAGTCATCAGACCATAATAACCCCATAAAAAACAAATAAAAAATAATAATTATGAAGCATAATTTTCAATCAATCTAATATTAAAGGATTGAATTTAAAAAAAATAATTAAAAGATAAAAAATAATTTGAGTCAACCTGATTAACTTACAAAACTTGAATGAGAAGACAAGATTAACTCTAAAAAACCTATAAAAAAATTATAAATTTTAATTTATAATCAAATAATAATATAGGATGAAGTTGTGAAAATAATTAATTAAAATAAAAAAAAAATGAATTCGACACGGGTAGCTATCAAATTTTTTTTTTAAGGATTTCGTTGGACAAATAATAAATGCACTGGACACTTAGATCCTACAATCGTGGTTGTATAGATTTATTTTTATGAATTGATCATACCGAGAATAATTCATTTTTCGAAGAATAAAATATAAAATTAAATAGCCATTGAATTAAAACCCTGGAGGCCCGGAACTCTTAATATTTTAAATAAAATAATAAAGATGTATGATCTTCGTTATCCCACGATATCTGGTCACATAGGCGGCACCGCCGGAAGAAACCGATCACGTATATTCAATATTAAGGACAATACTTTACTCAGCCCTTTTGCTGTCCTGTTATTGGTTGATCAACTAATATATTAAAGGAAACTGCTATTAAAGGACAACCAATCATCACCACTTGATAATTTTGTTATTTATCTCCTTGTTTTTTTTTTTTAATGGACTAGATGAGTGAATAATGATATGCTCCTTGATAACATCACCTTTATATATAAAAAAATATATAATTCTAATAGATTGATCAGGGATTTCATTTTATTTTTTAATTTTTGTAGATTCAAATTGGATTATTTAAATATATCATAAAAATACATCTTTTGAAAAAACAGATTTATAAAAAACAATTAGTTTAAAGTGACATAAATGCTGATAGAAGGATCTCCTTTTCTTATTGTAGAACTATTGACCGAAAAAAATATATTTTTACTTTTCAATATATAGCACTTTGCCATGAATATATTTGTACAATCACTAATTTACAATAAATTATTCCACATTCATCTAATTTACAATAAATATTTAATATAAAAAAAGATATAGTGTGTGTATGTGGGTGTACACATAATATATATACTTAAGACTTAAACTAAAACAATGCTAAATCATTTTTGTTTTGTTGTATGCAAAGGATGTATAACACATAAATATATAATGATAGTCTGTTAAACACACAGTTTCTATATTAACAACACATGAGACAATATATATATATATATATAAGCATAAGCCATTTCAATCAAATCTTTCAATTCAACTTAAATACAAATTTCACCATTTCCTCCTCATAATAAATCTCATTCTACTAGTCAACCCATACATTAAGATTAATATTCATAGTTACATTTAGGCTTTTAGCTATAGTACTATTGTTTGATTTCTCAAATAGCATACACGCAGCGGAAACAATAAAATAAATTTTTTTAGGAGTCCTTAGGATCCTGTTAGATAGATTTAGAGTTGTTGAGGGATTTATTACCTGAAGATCTTCGGCTTTGAATAGTTCTTTAAAGATTGAGTTGTCACAAACCACAAGTCGTCCAATTGTCTAGCCTCCAACTATAATCCACATGAATCACTATTGAGAAATCTTATAAATCTCTATTTATGACAGAGAGATTGTTATGCCTAGAGTGCTAGCTCTGTATTCTGTGACTTAGGTGGTTTTTATGTCTAATACACAACCACAAAAAAAGAGGTGTAACTTACTATTTATTGGAAAATCTTAAAAACCCTATAAATTGGCAAAATATCAATTTGCGCCTTGAATAATATCTATATATTAATTCATGATAATTTTAGAAATTAACTCAATCAAGTCCTTACTTGATTTTTCTAGCTCTATAGATATAATCTATGTATTAATTATATTTTAGTCCTTAATTTCTAAAATATATTTTAATCAAGTCATACTTAATTAAATCATATCAGTTTAATTTCTGACTAATGGTTCTTATTATGCGACCCATTAGGTTCCTAATATGTTGGCCCAAATATAAATTCTAATTAAAAAAATTAAACAATTTAATTTATTATCAATTCAACAATTGATTAATTTATATTTAAAGATTAAGTCCATTGCCTAACTATGTGTCATAATCCCTTAAATATTAGAAAAGTCATTAATGATTTAACTTAACCTTTCAATAACCGGTTTCTAAATGTAATTGATATCTTTTCATCAATAATGTTTCGAATTAACATTAAACCATGAAGTATGTCTGTTGTGTTAAATCATGTTTGTTCTCTACATAATATTCATTAGTCGTTTGAATAAGATTTAAAACTCTTTTCAAATCTCATTCCACCTTGGCTAAGGATTTCTTAGTCAATACTATTTGAAAACAGATGCAATATTTTTTGTAATTCATCTAGGGTGATGAATCATCTTTTGATCACTTAAGTACCTTCAGATAATTCATGTTATACCCCATGTCTGCCCTTTCATTACCTTGATTAAGATAACATGTAACATGATCAAAGCATAACATTCTCTATATAAGATAACTTAGTGATACCAAATCTAAGGATCACTTACATAATTATCATATGAGTCTTTCCATAGAAATAGGTGATATCTCTATATAGAATCCTCATGCGGGTCAGTTCAGTGTACATGTCTTATAACAAGTATCTACATATTAGTTCTAGGTATCCTTTATACTTCATTTTAAGAGAACAATTGCTTCCTTTCATAAAAGAAAGAACATAATATGTACAAGTCTTTACAACTATAATAAATGTCCAGCATTTAATAGAACATCATCCAAGAACATTTTAGGAACAGTACTTGATGCAATAGGAATCTCATAATTATAACAGCTTTATAATTTTATTTGAAAAGCATTTTTTCCTATAGACTTTATCTTTACTCTAGATTCATAAATCAAATATTAGATTCATTAATCTAATATTATATGAATATTAAAGATAAACTAAGCATTTATCAATAATAAATATGTACTTACATGAATATATTAATACCACATGTAACCAACTGATTGGCTACATAATATATTAAACCAATAATCCCTCACTTGCATTGAAGTCAATCGCTTATATATCTAATACCATATCGCTCTATGTAGTATTAATGCTTTTACATGAATAATGACTTAGTAAGAGGATCTTCTAGATTCTCTTTGGCGGGTACTCACTCTATTTCTTAAATACTTGTTTGGATCATTGATGAGACCTGGATCTTTTACTTATGCAACTGCTCTATTGTTATCACAATACAAGACAACTAGATTAACAATGTTAAGAACCAACCTAGTTCATTAATGAACTTCTTGATCCAAACAACCTCTTTGTTTCCTTAAACATAAAGGTGTATTCTTATTCAGTTGTAAAATCAGTTTTGCTCTCTTGTTTGAAACTTTTTCAACTCAGAGCACTACTATTTAGAGTAAAATATATATTGACTGGTATTTGCTAATTCTCCAACATTTCATTGAAAAAAATCTTAATTCAAACAATTTTGATCTTTTAGCTTATCTTTTCCATTGATGAATCCTATAGCCTAGTATAGGATATCATTTTCATCATATCTCTCTCAATTTGTGTCTTAGAATACATTTCTTTGAAGGGAGGTGTTCCATGCAAGATAGATAAGAATATAATCTTAGATTATTTCATACTAAGCTATTTTAACATCTAGTCTATATGCATAGAATGAGATAATTTAAGCAACCTTTTAGATCTATCTCTATAGATCTATATATCCAATATATAGGTTGTTTCTCCTAATTTTCTTATGGAGAAGTTCTTGGACAACTAAAACTTTACTGACTAAAAGATATGTCATTTATAAATATATCATGTATATATAATATTAGAAAAATGACAACATTCCCGCTAATCTTTTGTAAACACAAGGTTTATTCTTTTTTTTTTATGAAATCAAATCTGTTAATTATAACATTAAAATTAGATATTCTTACTCCTTAAATCTTGGATTGTACATTTGTACATTGCATTTCATGTTAGTTTTCTCTTAATGAGCCACTTAGATCCATTGAGTTTTTATCCCTTCAAGTAGATCAACCAAGTTTCAAACTTGTTTAGTATATGAAGTCCATAGCTTCAAGTCATTTCTTGGAATAAATATCATATATTACTCTTAAGTAATTGGTAGGCTTATCAAGTATAAGCAACATGTCAGTCACAACATCCATGAAAAGTCTTTATCTCATTGATGCATGACATGTCCTTCCAAATTTATAGAGATTTTATTTCTTAAGGTTTAGGCTAAACATCCAATGTTGTAGCCTTGAGAATATATTTCATGTTGTAACCTAACTTTGGCCCATTAGCTTTTATTTAAATTTTACAGGGTTTAAAATGTAAAATTAAAAGATCAAAGATTTATTTCGATGAAAAGTATGATTTGTCAGCTTACATGAAAACTAGGGATTACAATGTGCTTTTGTCGTTCTATCTTTATCTTCAAGATAATGATAATTATCCACTTTTGAATTTGATTCTTAATCAAATTCAAACTTCAAAGAAGAGAATGAGTTTGATTGAGATTTTGTTTTTCACGCGCGATGAGACTCTTGCACTATAAATACAGATCTCAGTGTATGCACAAATAAGGGAGAACATTACCAAAAACCTTAGAGGGAGACATTACAAGAAAGAAAAAACACATTACTAAATAAAAAAAAGAGAAACATAAAAAAAGAGGAGCGGCGGACCCTAGGCTAGCTGCCGCCGGCCCCTTAGTTTTTTTTTCTCTTCTTCCCCGGCCTCAGGAACCCTCATAGGAACCACTCCCTCATCTCTCCTTTCAAAAGACCACCATTTGGTCTCTTTCTTTTGAACCAGGAGACCCCCCTAACCTTTCCACCAAAGAGACTTACCTTCAATTTCACTCACATTCTTGTCAACTTCTCCTACCTCTAAAAGTGTTTTCAAGGCCTTCTAAATACACTATCACAATTCTTGGATCTGGGCAAATGAGAAGGTAATACAAGGGTTTGATACAACCATGGTTGACAAGATGTGCATTTGAAATTGACCATGTTACCTCTTTTTTATGACAAACTTGGTGTTTTGAAGTAGATGAACAAGTGAACCGATTGCTTCAATTACAGCCTATAAAATTTCATGAACAAGCTGTTATATTAGAGATTGTCTAACAAGCTTCCTTCTTGATACTCTTTTTATAATTGTTGGCCAACAAGTTCAAAAGGCAAGGCTGCGCTTGATGATTGATGATGCACCTCTAAGCCTTCAACATCATCAATCATCTAAGCATAGAGATTTACACCTCTAGTTTCAATACAAGGAAAAACATCCCCACCTTCAGACATAAAAAAATAAATAAAGGACTTGGCGTTCCATTTTCTTCTTCCTGCTGTCGTGGAAGTCCTGCTGATAGCATCGCCTTCTCCTTTCATCATTAAGCTCCTCCCTCACGACCAGCCACCACATCAAAGTCCCGTGGTGTAGTTTCTTCTCCTCTAGCGGTGCAACTTTTTCTTCCATAGGCACGGTGAGCTCTGGATAGTAATAACAACACCTCCTCCTTCTGCACTGGCGACGTCCACAGCAGTAGACCAACGATGCAACTTCTTCTTCAACACAACAATCTTGTCATTGGCACTTCTCAACAGCCCAATTGTCTTGCACCGGCTACAACCATGGAGTCATCTTCAGCCTTCACAGCCATCACTGAGTCGTAGCCCCCAACCATTAGGAGCAAGTATTAGCCGGAGCAGTAACCCAACAGTGCGACCAGCTTCATCCCGGTCGATGCCACCCATCATCTTCATCCCCGAGCACCAGCTTCGTCCCTGCACTAGGTAAGCTCTTCTCATCTTTATGCATGCATAAACTTAATTCACTTTGTTACTGTGTATGTGAATTTTTTATTCACCAATAATTGTTCATGTATGCAGCTCTCCTGCTGGCCAATCAGGTTTCTATTTTAGGACAGTAACTGGATTGGGCTATTGGATCGAGTCTAGCCCTTATGGTTGGGTTAGATCCGGCAAAAAAAAATATAAAAACATATAAAAATAAAAAATTATTTCCTAAAATAAAAAATTAAATTTTACAAATTTATTCACTGACGCTAGAGTTAAGAGCACCGCACCTTTTGGGTTACACAATATTTATTAATGTTAGAGTTAGAAATATTCGTATGTGAATATTCACCAGTGCTAGAGTCAGAAATATTCTAAGCGGACCGTCGGTAGCGTGATACAACAAACTCGTAGCAATTTAAGACAAAACCAGCAATGCAACATGTGTCAGGTAGGATGCTTAAGGGGTGATAGTATTGTTCCTTTCGCATAACCAGTCCCATGTCAAAGAATCTATGTTGACCAGTTAGGGTTCTTAGTGACCATAACACTAGGTGGCGACTCCTCGAACTAAACCTTTTCCCCTAAAAAACAAGATGCTAGATA
>Ga0325410_1004795_pt1 | contig 15060 bp, 10 predicted proteins | sample PopdelMetagenome_16_FD_206182 | JGI IMG/M metagenome (GOLD analysis project Ga0325410, IMG submission 206182) | Populus deltoides microbial communities from Bellville, Georgia, United States - Xylem-PdIQD-R3 | ecosystem: Host-associated > Plants > Phyllosphere > Stem > Wood/Secondary xylem... | reverse complement strand
TCTTTCTAGCTAGTTAGCTGTCCTTTATCTATACAGATTTTGATTTTGATGATTTTTGTGAAGCTTTTTTTTGTGCATTAATAATGTATGTATTTATAATTGTAGAGGAGCGAAATCCCATCAACCCCTTTAAAAAAGGAAGAGGAAAAGGAAGCAATGACGATCAAACCGGCGGTTCGAATTTCGGAAAGCAAATTGATCGTTAAAGACCGGACGATATTGACTAGTGTACCAGACAATGTTATGGCAACATCCGGTTCAAGTTCAGGTCCGGTCGACGGAGTGTTTCTAGGTGTTGTTTTCGATCAAGAAAATAGTAGACATGTGGTTTCTTTGGGTGCTCTACGTGATGTCCGGTTCATGGCTTGTTTCCGGTTTAAGCTATGGTGGATGGCTCAAAAGATGGGAGATCAAGGGAGAGATATTCCTCTAGAGACACAGTTTTTATTGGTGGAAACTAAAGACGGTTCCCACCTTGAATCAGACGGTGGAGATGTAGAGAATCAGATTGTATACACTGTTTTCCTGCCGTTGATTGAAGGATCATTCAGGGCCTGTTTGCAGGGGAATGTTAACGATGAGCTTGAACTCTGTTTGGAAAGTGGTGATGCAGAGACTAAAAAGACATCGTTTTCTCATTCTGTGTTCATTCATGCTGGGACGGATCCGTTTAGGACTATAACAGAGGCTGTTAGAGCCGTCAAGTTGCATCTGAAGACTTTCCGTCAACGGCACGAGAAAACATTGCCTGGAATTGTTGATTATTTTGGTTGGTGTACCTGGGATGCCTTCTATCAAGAAGTTACACAAGAAGGGGTGGAAGCCGGGCTAGAAAGTCTGGCTTCTGGTGGTACCCCACCAAAGTTTGTGATCATTGATGATGGATGGCAATCGGTCGGTGGTGACCCACAAGAGGAAAGCAATGATCAAGATGAGAAGAAAGAAAATCAGCAACCGTTGCTTAGGTTGACTGGGATTAAAGAAAATGCAAAGTTCCAAAAGAAAGATGATCCAACAGCGGGGATTAAGAGCATAGTGAATGTAGCAAAGGAAAAACATGGGCTAAAATATGTGTATGTGTGGCATGCTATTACTGGATATTGGGGCGGGGTTCGCCCAGAAGTTAAGGAGATGGAGGAGTATGGTTCAACGCTGAAATATCCGATGGTGTCAAAGGGGGTGGTGGAGAACGATCCCACATGGAAAAACGATGCCTTGGCGTTGCAGGGATTAGGGCTGGTGAATCCAAAAAATTTATACAAGTTTTATAACGAGTTGCATAGTTATCTGGCATCTGCTGGCATTGATGGGGTTAAGGTGGATGTTCAATGTATATTGGAGACACTTGGTGCTGGTTTGGGTGGTAGGGTTCAATTGACTAGGCAATACCATCAGGCCCTTGATGCTTCTGTCGCAAGGAACTTCCCTGATAATGGCTGCATTGCTTGCATGAGCCATAATACTGATGCTTTGTACTGGTAATTTGTTAAAAACCACCATTTTTGTTTTGTTTGTGAGTTTGGGGCTTTAATCTGATGTGATGTGGTGCTTTGAAATGTTGTGGTGCAGCTCCAAACAAACGGCAGTGGTGAGAGCATCGGATGATTTCTACCCGCGTGATCCAGTATCACACACCATCCATATAGCAGCGGTGGCGTATAACAGTGTTTTCTTGGGAGAGTTCATGCAGCCTGATTGGGACATGTTCCATTCTCTACATCCAACTGCTGAATATCATGCATCTGCTAGGGCTATTAGTGGTGGACCCATCTATGTTAGGTAATAAATCATAGCCCTTCATCATCATCATTCAATTTTACCATGTAAAATTAAGATATGAAAGTTACTAATGATCAAGTTCTTGTGTTCTATAATTTGCTAAATGGTGGGTGCTGGTAACATTTTTTATGAACAGTGATGCACCTGGGAAGCACAACTTTGAGCTACTAAAGAAATTGATCCTTCCTGATGGGTCAATTCTTCGAGCCCGTTTGCCTGGTAGGCCCACCCGTGACTGCTTGTTCTCCGACCCAGCCCGCGACGGTATTAGGTAACCTTTATCTTTATTCCGTAATAATTTTATCAACTAAGCTAACTAGCACAACATGGATAAAAAAAATCTGAATTTTAGCTATTTTTTGCATCCTAGAAATGTTGAATTATTAGGCATTTTGCTTAACCAAATTCTCTTTGATGGCAGCTTATTGAAAATATGGAACATGAACAAGTTCACAGGGGTCCTAGGAGTCTACAATTGCCAAGGAGCAGCATGGAACAACATTGAAAGAAAGAACACGTTCCACCAAACCAAAAATGAGGTACTGACAGGCGCCATTAGGGGTCGTGATGTGCACCTCATCGCTGAAGCTGCCATGGACCCCAACTGGGATGGTAATTGTGCTGTCTATTGTCATCGGACTGGAGAACTTATCACCCTCCCATACAATGCAGCATTGCCAATGTCACTCAAAGTCCTTGAGCATGACATATTTACAGTCACACCCATCAAGGACTTGGCACCCGGGTTCAGCTTTGCACCCCTGGGGCTAATCAACATGTTCAATGCTGGTGGAGCCATTGAGGGGCTGAAGTATGAAGTGAAAGGTGGTGCTGAATTATTAAATCTTGATGATGGATATAAGGGTGAAAGTAGTTGTGTGAGTGAACAGAGGGTTGAAAACTATAGCGATGAATTGGTAGGGAAAGTTAGCATGGAGGTTAAAGGATGCGGCAAGTTTGGTGCTTACTCATCTGCTAAGCCAAGGAAGTGCATTGTGGACGCAAATGTGGTCGAATTTGTGTATGATTCAGATTCTAGTTTGGTTATTCTTAGCTTGGATAGCATGCCTGAGGAGGGCAAGCTTCATGTAGTTGAGATTGAGTTATAGGAGAATTTTTGTTAGAATAGAGTCAAGGGCTGGACTGGTGGTGGTTTGGGTACTGGGGTATTTATTGTACGTGCGTGCCATGTATCCCCTCTACTTTGCTTCCCTTTGTGGTTTGCTAGTTAATGTAATCATGCAAGGAATTGAAGGGGGAAGGATTAAATAAGATCTCTGCCATCTACTTGTTTGATCAATACTCTGTTCTGGACTAAGCTCATATACCTTGACTCTTGCAAAAATCTATCTCCACATCATTAGATACAACCGGAATCACTGAAAATGTCGATGATGATTAAGAAACAACTACTACTTCCTCGTTTCAGTAATCCAACTTAAGCAACTGCGAGAAACCAGAAAACAAAAAATTTAGAATCAGCTTTGGATAGTTGTGTTCGGGGTGAAGTCAAGCGATCCATTTCATTTTAAGACCCACCTACATATGCTCAGTTCCCTCAACCAAAAAGCAAAGAAAAATGTGAAAAATAAAATAAAAATCAAGCTTCAGTAATGAAGATTTAGGATATAAAAGTATGAACTATGGTCTGATGTACATCCCACCATCATGTTAGAAGCTAATTATCAGAATTCACCATCTTCAGAGCCCTTGTTTCTGCCGTTACCGGTTTGGTATCGCATTAGCTTCTCAATGTTGTGTGGTTAGCTAGACATCAACAACTAGCCCAAGCACCTGTATATGTTTAGCGATGATAATATATAACTGCTGCTAGTGTGCCATGAGCTTGTCCAAATCTTCTAGTAAATTAAAACAACAACAAACAAAAATAAAGGGACTCGTGAAATCAGAAAAGATACTATAGATTTTTGACATCTTGTGTTCAAGCAATCTATATATTCTTTGCAGTTGAGGCAGATGTCTAGCCTAGTATGGAGAAGTAGAAGACTAATCGAGTCTAATAAAAATCCTACGGTTAAGAGACATGTAAACACTAAGATCCAAGACCCTCTACTTCCGCAAGCGCATTAGAAACTTCTGTGGACGCTTCAGATCCGTACCGAAGCCAGTCTTTAGCACACACAAGGGCTTCCACTGTTTCAGGTCTCAAAGAACTCCGGTACGAATCCATTTCTTTGATCTCGGTATCAAATACAGTGTCAGGTTCAGCAGTAGATACCTGCATGGTCAAAATATCACGAGCCATTTTTGAAAGAGTTGGATATTTGAGCTTGTTTTCTTCCCACCATTTCAACACATCCATCTCTTGGTGGCGAGGCAGCAAAGGCTCTTCTAAATACTGCTCCAGCTCCGACTTCGTATTTTGGCTAGTAGTCTCCACATACACATCACAATCTGTAAGCCCGTTGTCTGAAATTTCTTCTGTCTTCGTGTTGTTCTCAAAATTTCTATCTTCAGCATAAGCTGAAGTAAGAGGGAGAGGAAGTCTCACATATTCAAGAAACAGCTCGTGGAGCCCACCATCAATGATCTTTACATATTTGCCAGCTTCTTCACCGTAGAATCTCAGAAAACTGAACTCAATCAACTTCATCTTAAATCGAGGATCCATGACTACAACAATTGCCAAAGCCAGGATGCACTCCTTCAAATATTTGTCCATCTTTTCTTGCATTATTTCAGCAAGACTGATGACAAAGGGATCCCCATGGCTTGTAATAGAATGATACAGATCATGCATCTTCCAGACTTCGTGAAAGAATGTATTTTGGGTTGGGCCTGTTCTAGAGGCAAGGAAGTTGGCTGCATCAAAAAGAGGTTTCAAGTATGTGCACATAATGCCCACCCGCTTCCAGTCTTCCATGGATGGAGGAGCCTCTTTGTAATTAGGATCAGAAGTATCTAAGCAAGAAAACACTTCCTTCAACTCTGAAGCCGCAACCAGCATCTGATATGTCGTGTTCCATTGAGCTTGGTTATCAAGAGACAGGCCTTTTTCACTGGGGACCTGAAGCTGTTGCTTGAGCTCACGGAACTTTTGCTCATGGGATTCTGTGGTCTTCACATACTTTACACTGTAACGGACTTTCTTAATGATCTCTCGCCCTTCCCACAGCACATCTTTTGCAAAGCTGCTTAATGCATGAGCACTGCAGTTCCCAAACAGTAACTGACCGTTGATGATAAGGGGATCTCTGACACAGAGAAGAGATCTGAGGTTTTCAAGCCCAGGTTCACCCACTGGATGATTGAAAGTGATAGAAAATAGCTTGCCTTCCAAACTCCAATCAGAGAGGCAACTAGCAACAGCATGGCTAAGAGCTGCATCCGAGTTAGGATATGGTTCCATCACCACATTGAGAATCCGCCTCTGTGGCTTCCAGTCACCATCAATAAAGTGTCCTGTTATAAACACATAACTTAAGCTTTGGCTAGATGTCCACACGTTCAATGTAAGGCAAACACGTCCAGGCAAACACTCAATAAACTTCATAACTTTTTGCTTTTCCCTCAAGTAACCTGAGACACAATCTCCTTGGACTGTATTAAAGCTCATCATGTCATATCTCGGTTCAAGACTTTTGACAAAATTTACAAATCCAGGATGTTCGACCATGTGAAGAGGGTAATCATGCATTATCATCATTCTGGCAATTTTTTGGCGGAAATGGTCTAAATCAAATGAAATGCTGGCTGAGTTTCGGGATATGCAACGACGTCTTGGTGGATCAGACACACTGCTATTTCCATTCATCGTTGGTGTACCTCGTGTTTGTCGATTCCCCTGATTGTGTAGTAGTGCTAGACAAGTTCCCTTGGCAATGTGACGTTTAAGATGGCTGGTACCAGATACTTTTGAACCCATGCTGTAAGCAAAGCTTTGCCTGCACTGCTTACAGAATGCCCTTCTACAGTCAGAGCTTAGAGTTTCTATGGTGAAGTGCTCCCAAACCATGGACTTCCTTTTCCTCCGCATGCTAGGCTGTGTTTCAGGAGCAGGCGTCGAGCGACTATTCTCTTCAAGGGTTGTCATCTGGTATTCTAGAGCAGCAACCAGCTGATTCTTCTCTTCAAGAGTCACCATCTGATATTCTGGAGGAGTAATCAACTGATTCTTCTCTTCAAGTGTTGCCATCTGGTTTTCTGGAGTACTAATAAGCTGATTCTTCTCTTCAAGGGTTGCCATCTTGTCTCAAAAAATGAGTTCCTACTTTATGCAGCAAATAAGAAACGACAGAACATCCAGTATAGGATTTGACGATGGCTTAGAAAACTGACTTCCCTGTAGTTATAATAATCACAAATGAATTTCATGAAAACCATTGATATATATAGAACATGTTCAACATGCAATGGAGACAACCAATGATACACATGAACGAAAGCAAACAAACTAAACACAACATCGTTATCTTGTACCAGTCAATGTAATACCAAGCTTTGCACACACTAGCTTAAGCCATTTGAGAAGGCCTGGATCATTGTTTTGTCATTGCAATACCATGCAAAAATTAACACAAGTCCAGCAGGTACTTGCCTGCATTACAGAATTCTTAGGTTCCTAATATTGTGCAGGCAGCAGATGCAAGATCACCAACTTCAAGTTCCGTTGATCCTTATACGACAGGAAATTTTTGTCTGTCCTTGAGAGGACCATTTGATTGTACAGAAACAAATCCATGGTAAATTTTCACCATCATCAGTACCTTATTTGACATAACCAACTCTCTCAAACAGAAGCAAGGCCTTCCTTATTACATCATATAAATCCTGTATAAATACAAGGGCCTGACTTCCCTGTTTGCCTAAAACAGATTGTAAGACCTACAAGTTAGCTGAAGGACAATGGCCCAATAAACTAGCTTTCAGTATCATGTTAACTGCCTTCAACACTATATGGGCTCTATATGGAATAAGGTGGGTCCAATATAAAGACTTTTGTTTAAAGGGACCCACATGGTCTCGGGGTCAAAACGGGTATTTCAAACCCTTATAAATAGGCTAAGAAGTAAGAACATTGTTGGCATGGTTTCAAAAAAAGTAATCTGATCAAAGCAGGAGACAGAGAGGAAAACATGCCTAAGAACACAACTCCTCCTCTTTACTAAAAATAATAACAATTAAAGACAAGTCCAGTTCAAAATAGAAAAAACCCATCCATTAATCATTGAAAAGGAGAAATATTTAGCATGTAATAAAAAATAACACATAATAATGGTAATGTAATTAACTAATCAAGAAATTAACGATTAATTTCTTGATTGGTTAATCAATCAAGAATCAAGAAAATCTTGATTTAACACAATCAAACAAAAACCTAGAAACAAAACAGAGAATCAAGAACAAAAAAGGAGTAAAATTCGAAAACCACAACAACTAAACAAAAGTAAAAGAAATTAGGATAAGGGCTAGGGTTTTTACCCTTTTTAAAGAGAGAAAGATTCGATCTTTGATTATGTAAGAAGCTCCAGCGATAAGCTCCGGCGAAACCCTAGATTTTGCGCACACAGATTTTGGGCTTAAAGCAAACCCAAACCCCTAACTCTTAAAACTTGGACTTTCAGGTCCACGGCTAGCTTTGTTAAATACAACTAATTTTAGTGACCTATGGGAACACGGACCCGGCCCACCGTCTCCTGAATTGGGAAAGAGAGTACTGGAGGGATATATAGCCCACTTTAAGGATTTCTTTCCCTTTTCTAATTGTTTTTTCCTTTTCATTTTAGTCCAATTAGGCTTAGGACCTGGGGATAGGAGTCGTTAGATGATAAAAGGGATCCCTCATGACTTGTAATAGAATGATACAACTCATGCATCCTCCAGATTTCGTGAAACAATATCCTTTTGGGTCGGGTCAGTTCAAGAAGCAGGGAAGTTTGCTGCATCAACGAGAGGTTTCAATACTGAGCGTATAAAGTCAACTCGCTTCCTGTCTCCAGGGAAGGAACTTCTTTGTCATCAGGATCAGAAATATTTAAGCAAGAAAATGCTTCCTTCAACCCTGAAGCAGCAACCGGCATCTCACATGTCGTGATCCATTGAGCTTGGTTGTCGAGAGACAGGTTGTTTCCACTGGCTGCTTGAAGAAACTTTTGATTTTGTGATTCAGAATTCTTCACCCTCTTGCGGATTTTCTCAATAATCTCTTGCCCTGCCGAAAACACATCTGCTGCACAGCTGTTCTCAAGCAGTAACTTACCATTGATGATAAGCTGATTCTTGACACAGAGAAGATATCTAAGGTTTTCACGCCCAAGTTAAGTCACTGGATGGTTGATCGTGACAGAAATTAGCTTGCCCTCCAAACTCCAATCAGATAGGCAACGAGCAACATGGCTGCTAGCTGTATCCGAATCAGGATGTGGTTCCTTCACAACATTGAGAATCTTTTCTGTGGCTTTTAATTGTCATCGAGGATGTGTCCTGCTATAAACACATAACCTAAGCTTTCCAGACATGCCTTCAACAAGCTTCATAATGTCTTGCTTCTCCGTCAAAGAAGGGTCGATCACCATGCTAAACCTGGGTTGAAGATTACGGACGAAAGTTACAAATCAAAACAGAAGAAAACCCACGAATTAATCGATGGTTTTACATTGATTTTGAGGACTTGTTAAGGTCTCAGCCCACTGTATCTTGAATTGGTACGTGTGAATTTACGACTTTCTTGTTCAAGGAAAGGTAGGCCTTTCCACAAGTGGATTTCCCCCTTTTCTTATTGCCACTCTTTTGAATCCAACTAATTAAGGTTAGGACTTGGGATCAGTCATTACTTTGATGACAGATTCTTTCTAACAATTTCTATCTTGTAACTCTAAGAGAGAACACTTTTTTTCTTAATACAATGGAGAAATGTTAATCAGAGAGGTAGGCATCCAAATTTCATACGAGGATAGAAGATTTCCATCCATGAGTGAAATGCACACATGCATTTTATCTTGTGGAGGCTCGATACATCCCAAGTTTCTACTCGCTTTTATAAACAAAAAGACTTTTTGAGAGAGATCTCAAATTTGTGGATGCTCGATGCATCCAAAGTAATTTATTTTTAAGTTTAGCATAAATGATTGTTTTCAAGCAAATACGTCCATCTAAACTCATCACAATTTTAAATTGAAAGCATTGGATTTTCTTCAAAATGTCACCGTTTATTACATAAAATAACCGTGGAAGAACTTGATCGGGGAATTTCTTTTATAGTTTAGAAATCCAATTGAAAAAAGTTATAGTTAAGAGATCTCATTGAAAATTGCTGGATAGACCAAGACTATTTTTTGTGTGATAAAATTATTAAAAATCAAAATTATAAAACCGATTTAGGATCAAGCGGCAAAATCCGGAGCACAAATCAAGAGTGTAAATCTAGTTTAAACTATTAATTTTTTTTTTAAAAAAATAGATAGATAAAAAAGATGTGGTTTTATAAATAATTTTTTTTTATAAAAAAATCAACAAGTAAATTGATCAGATTTTACCCGTCTACTTAGATTATAGATCAATGAGGGTTTTTAACTAGCTAATTCGTTTTACTCATTTATTTTTATTTTTATTTTTAACTTGGATTGATTCGGCCCAAGTCTATACAGTACTTAACACAGTGATCAATTCTATAAAGCCTTGGAAAGAAGAGGCAGATGTCTTCAAAGTGAAGTTCATAGTCTATGAATCATAGGATCCTCATGTCGGTCCGTTTCTAGGTTTCAGTCAAAATCCTGCCAAGCAAACCAGTTTGAGCACATCCCTAATTTTGAGAAGTTCTGAGCTAGTGATATATTTATTTAACAAATTGCAAGTGAAACAGTCAGAAACATTAACCATATACATGTTCCTCAACAGTTGTCATGTTCGCCTGTAAATTCCACCACTAGCTAAGGCGCCACGACCTTGTATCTCACTACTCCCCATTGCTGTTCCTGTTTTCTGTTCATACAAGTTACATATATTTCATTCACTTCTCAATTCTGTAGTCGACTGTTAGCATCCGGCCATGATAAATTGGATGTTCTAAAGGCGACTAAAACCATACGAAAAGTAAACTGCCCGAAAATCTACTCAAGAAATTTAAGTTATCACGTCCAAGCAATCCAGATAATCATCTTCAATGATACATAAATTACACATAGTAGCCTAATGTGAACGAGAAAACTAGCAGCATCTAACATAAACCTACAATCATACACATGCATACACTAGATCTAAGACCCTACTTTGACAATCGCATTTGAAATTTCAGCAGGTGCAGCAGACCCATACTGAAGCCAGTCCTTAGCGCACACAAGGGCTTCCACTGTCTCAGGTCTCAAAGAACTCCGGTATGAATCCAGCTCTTTGATCTCCGTATCGAACACAGAGTCAGGATCAGCAGTAGATACCTGGATGGTCAAAATATCACGGGCCAGTTTTGAAAGGGTCGGATACTTGAGCTTGTTCATTTTCCACCAGTCCAATAAATCCAACTCTTGCAAGCGAGGCAATAAAGACTCCTCCAAATACTGATCCAGCTCTGACCTCGTATTTTGGCTAGTAGTCTCCATGATATACATATCAAAATCTGTAAGTCCATGGTCTGAAAGGAGAGTTCCCTGGTTATCTTCTGTCTTCATGTTCTCAAAATTTCCATCTTCAGCATAAGTTGGAGTAAGGGGTAGAGGAAGCGCAACATATTCAAGAAACAGCTCATGGAGGCCATCATCAACAATCTTAACATACAAAGGAGCTTCGTCACCAAAGATTTTTGAAAAACGGAACTGAACCAACTTCATCTTAAACCGAGGATCCATGACTACTGCAATTGCCAAAGCAAGGCTGCAATCTTTAAGATATTTGTCAATCTTCTCTCGCAATAGTTTAGCAAGACTGCTGATAAAGGGATCCTCACTTGCTACTGCACGAGACAGCTCATGAATCTTCCATAGTTCATGAAAGAATGTTATTGGAGTCGCATTATTTCTGGACGTAAGGACATTGGCTGCATCAAAGAGAGGTTTCAAGTATGTGCATATAATCTCAATCTGCTTCCAGTCTTCCATGGAAGGGGCTTCTTTGTAATCAGGATCAGAAGTATCCAAGCAAGAAAATACTTCCTTTAACTCGGAAGCAGCGACCAACATCTGAAAAGTTGAGTTCCATTGAGTTCTATTGTCAAGGGATAGGCTTTTTTCACTGGGGACTTGAAGCTGTTGCTTGAGCTCAAGGAACTTTTCCTCATGAGATTCTGAAGTCTTCACATACTTTATGCTGTCACGGATTTTCTTGATGATCTCTCGTCCTGCCCATAGGACATCTTTTGCAATGCTACTTAGAATGCGAGCACTGCAGTTCCCAATCATTAACTGACCATTGATGATTAGGGGATCTTTGACACAGAGAAGAGATCTGAGGTTTTCACGCCCAGGTTCACCCACTGGATGATTGAAAGTGATAGAAAATAGTTTGCCTTCCAAACTCCAATCAGAAAGACAACAAGCAACAGCATGGCTGATTGCCATGTCTGAATCAGGATATGGCTCCATCACAACATTGAGAATCCTACTCTGAGGCTTCCAGTCACTATCAATAAAGTGTCCTGTTATAAACACATAACCCAAGCTTTGGCTAGAAGTCCACATGTCTAATGTAAGGCAGACACGCCCAGGCATGCCCTCAACAAACTTCATAATGTTTTGCTTCTCTCTCAAGTAAGTGGCGACACAATCCCCTTGGACGGTATTGAAGCTCACCATGTCAAACCTGGGTTGAAGATTCTGGACAAAGGCTAGGAATCCAGAATGTTCTACCATGTGAAGAGGGTAGTCATGCATTATCATCATTCTGGCAATTTCATGGCGGCAACGGTCTGAATCGAAGGAAATGTAGGCAGAGCTCGGGGACCTGTAGCGACGTTTAGGTGGATCAGACATGCTGCCGTTTCCATTCATCCCAGGGGTAAATGGCGATTGATTGCGTAGCAGTGCTGGGCAAGTTCCTTTGGCAATATGACGTTTGAGATGGCTGGTACCAGCTACTTTAGATCCCGTGCTATATGCAAAACTTTGCTTGCACTGGTTACAGCTCGCCCTTCTACATCCAGGGCTTACATTTTCTATCGTGAAATGTTCCCAGACTATGGACTTCTTCTTCCTCCGCTTATTAGGCTGTGTTTCTGGAGTAGATTCAGGAGCAATCACCAGCTGATTATTCTCTTCAGGGGTTGCCATCTGGTCTCAGAAAGTGACTTTGCAGTAAAATAAGAAGCAACAGCAGATTTAGTGTATGATTTTTCCCGCGGCATAAAAATTTCACTTCAATATAATGATAACCACAAATCATTTTGATGTGACAGCTAAAGTAGAATATAATGATAATAAAAAAAATTCACTGCTGCTTAAATCGCCAGGAGCTATACTAACATTCAAGATGAAAACATGTTGTTCAGATAAACAGTGATGCATAGTCATGAACCCAAGAAAACAAAGCTGAATCCAAACAAAACATTATAACATCTCAGATGGTAAAGTTCCATGTAAATGTATTAATGCAGAATTATTTTAGAAGTCTTTGGTGGAAAGTCCAGTGAAAGACAACAAATAGGAATAAGCCAACCATTCACAAACAACTACAAGATGACTAGACCAAATAAGTAACAGGAGATAACTAAGTACTAGAATAAACATAAACGCACCTCCACAGTATAATCATGCAAACACTAGCTCAAGTCATCTGATAAGGCCCGGGTCATTGTGATGGTATTATAAAAACAAATAAATTAACAGACAACCAGCCTGCCATCTAAAGTCACAGCTTTCTGATACTCAACGAGTAGAAGATGCATGCTCAACCCTTCCCCTCTATTCTTAAGGAAAGTGGAAGAGCTTCTTGACCCTTGATATAACACTCCATTGTTGAAGTAACAAAAAATGTCCTTTACCATCTTTAGCAACAAGTGTTAATCTTAGATGGTGAAAACATCCTCAATTCCCAACCTTAGTTTCAGGGGCTGATCCTCCGAATAAGTGTGAACTCTATGAGCTTACAAACTTGTGAACTCAATTTCCAATCATTATATTAAACTCTCGTGGAAAGTAAATGTTCAAAACATTCAATACCAATATTCCATTAATAACTAAATAGCACACCTTCTCAAACATAAACATTGAAGCAAAACCTGAAAGAAATTAACATATTAAAGACACTTCCACATTATATTACAGGTTCTGAACCTCCTTTCTTTCTTTCTTTCTTTTCAGTTTTGTGGCCAGGTGATGTCCTCGCACGAACTCTTAGCATTGAGACTAAATCCACATCTCCGGTCCAGGCAAGGACAGGCGAAAGGTCCTATAACTACAAGGTCATGACTACAACATATGTGATATGCATATCTGCTATTCTGCTTGTGCCAGCAGCCACAGACCATAAGTTGATTATAAGGCCACTGGGTGCAGACCTATGGGCCACCAAGCTAGCTTTCAAGTTGACCATGTGCGAACCCTTTGGGCCACTTAGGAGTCATACGTTAATTGTAGGTCCAATATAAGGTTCTTCCAAGAGTTCGTCGAAAGTTCGTGTAAAGGGACCCAAATGGATCAGGGTCAAAATAGGTATTCTCGCCTATTATAAACAGTTTTAAACGATTCAAAGGAAGGAAAAACAGATCTAGAGTTTGATTTTGTTGGGCTGCACAATTCAACAAACATGAAGACAGAAAACAAGCCCAGAACAAAAACAGAAAATTGAAGGGAACATCGCCATGATCAACAATATAAAAGTATTAACACATCTCCTTTCACAAATATTATAACGATCAAAACAAGAAATCACAAGCCCATGTGAAAAAGAGCAAACCCATCGATTAATCATGAAAAAGGAAACAAATTCAACACGAAACAATCATCAAGGGAACGAATTTAACATGAAAACACTGAAAAAACCTCCAATAGTTCCTTAACCAAGCAAGAAAAGTTAACCAGTTCAACAATTTACCACCAAACAAAGAATAACAACAACAGAGAGACTCGAAACCAACAAGAACACGAGAATCACAACGACAAGGCGAGACTGAAAGAAAAGTTCGGGTTAGGGTTTTTTACCGGTGGAAACGAGGGAAAGATGCGATCTTTAAGCTTAAAAGAAGCCCAGGAACAGAGCTCCGATGGGTCTCAGGCACGATCTAGGGTTTTGCAGAGAGATCTTGATATGGGCTTGAAAGCCAGACCCGAAACCCTAATTGGACCTAAAATTGGGGGTAAACAGACCTCCTTCCTTTCACGAGATAAGGGTTAGTTTGGTTGGGTGAGACAGACTTGAAAGTTTTGAGAGAGAGAGGGGAAAGACGATTTTTTATTTTTGGACTTTAAGGGTCCAAAGAGGTTTGTTGTTAAATTAGAATTATTTTTGTTACCTCCGAAAAATGGACCACAAAAGCCCACATTTTCTTACACTTGACAACAAGACATTAGCCATGCCTGTGTTGTCTTTAGTCTTCAGTGCGTTCGTGGGAGAGTGTAATAAGACTTTTTGATGTTTAGGGTTTGTGTGAGGAAGGTAGCCCACAGGAGGAAAATTAATGGTTTTTTTTTTTGTTTATTGGGTAAAGGGACCCCACCACTTTTCAAAATTTCCTGGTTTTTGCCTTGGTTCTCTCCAGCCCCCACTAGTTTAGCCCAAGGAGAGGAGGTGCCAGGAGATGGCTCTTGTCAGGCTTGCGGAGCTGTGGCGTGAATAAGTGAGTGAGTGAGTTCATTTTGAATCGAACCCAACTCGGGCTTGGAGCATGGGACAAGGCGTTGGAAAATGGAGGTGCTTTCACGAGTGTCTTGAGGAGACCCATGACCCAAATGAGAAAAAGTCTAACCCATGATGATTATGAGGGTTAGGTGAGCAATTAAAGGGTGATTTATTATTGATTTGATTATTTGAAAATTTACCTAATGAATTATTTGCACAATCAAATGGTTTATAAATTAGTCCAAGACAAATCAAATCAAATCAAAATGAAAATAGAAACATGTTAGTCTCGTGAGATGATTGAGATCTCAAATTAGGTGTGATGCAATCTGTGTGTTGATTATCATGGATTGGACCTGATTTAACTCCTCGAGTGGAAAAAGAAAAAGGAGCCAATTCCAACTCAAACAACAACAAATATTAAATACATAAAACTCAAGCAACTAAAACTTGTTGATTATGTGACTATGGAAGAACTTATTGGTATTTTTGATAGTTTCTGTTTTTTCTTTACCACGAAGAAAAAATTATGTGGTTAAATAAATAACTTTTATTTTT
>Ga0325410_1004794_pt1 | contig 15061 bp, 8 predicted proteins | sample PopdelMetagenome_16_FD_206182 | JGI IMG/M metagenome (GOLD analysis project Ga0325410, IMG submission 206182) | Populus deltoides microbial communities from Bellville, Georgia, United States - Xylem-PdIQD-R3 | ecosystem: Host-associated > Plants > Phyllosphere > Stem > Wood/Secondary xylem... | reverse complement strand
AAGCAAAACTAGTCGAACCACTGAGATATGCTAAATTTCGTAACTGAGCCTTTAGCATATCTTTTCTCCTAATCCCAAATATTTAATTTGCTATGCCTTATCATTAACCGTTGTAACGGGGCCTAGGGTTCATCATTCTTTTAACTTATGAATTGGCAAATACCTTTACTTTATTATCAATGAGTATCATAGACAACATAAAGGGTATTTTTTTTTAAAATCACGATAAAAGTATACTTGAAATAACTTGTGTTTCAACAACTTTTTTTTAACCTAATATAGTTTTGAATCTTTGTGATGTATAAAACAGATATATGTTATTTATTTATGATTGAACTTTAATATAAAAATAAACATGACATGAAATTAATGCCTAGGAATTAGGGTTAACGATGAGGGTATGCCATGTTCACAACTCTCTTTATTTATTTATTTATTAATTATATTTATCTTGCTAGATGCATATCCATTCCATTATAATTTAATCTCCTCCTTGGCCATCTGCCTGCCTCTTTCTCTGTTTTTATCGTAACCCGTGGGAAATATTTCTATCTTCTATTCGTTGAGGGAAGGGTAGAAATTTCAAATGAGAACTATTAATTATTTGATTGGGACAAGGAAAAAACAAGTGTTCCGGCTAGAAGACAACAATTCCAAATTAAAGAAGAAGAGTAGATTGGATCGAAGAGTTTACAAATTAAGTTTGTATAACTAAACTTTTGTCCTTTATAATGAGATGCTCTTGCTTACATGATACCAAACAAAGTTCATGACAAAGCCCAGAGAAAACACAGTACCTACACTGCTACACAACAATATCTCTCTGTCTCTCTTACACACACTCATAAAAGATAACTCTCCTTGGAGTTCTATAATGAATGAATAAGCTACTAGAGAGTAAAACTCTCCTTGAAGTAACATTTGATTGGTGTACACTAATTTCAAAACCCAAATTTGAACTCGAACCTGCTGGGATAATATACTCAATAGTATTTTCGTCTCTGCATGTTCTCATTTGAGACCAACTACTTTATTTATGGGATCATACTCGTTAGTATTTTCCTCCCTGAGGGTGCTCGTTTAAGACCAACTAGTTTCTTTGAAGTCTTTTATCTCTTACAATTTAGATTTACAGAAGCAGAAAAGGAGACTTTGTGCTGGTTGATTTGCGTTGCATCTTTTCACTATTCCAGTGATTGCCATTCGAAAGACAATTTATAGATAATAGAGTTCTTCAAATCAAGAAAATGCAATATCATAATATTGTTAATTTCCAAGCAATCAAATTTTCTTCGCAATGTGGGATACTTGAACTGTTACCTAAATATGCTCAAATTCTTGATGCCCCTTCAAGCAAGGAAGGGGTGGCATTTGTATGGAACTACTGTAAACTATGGGAACACTTATAATATCAGCAGCTCTGTCCGGAGTCATGGGGTGTCATCATCATTTATGTTAATTCATTGTGTTCAGGCTGCTTGAATGAGTCCGTTGCAAATTAAATTTTCTTGTTCATCAAACTAGCTAGTAGCCACCATTTTTTTTATTTTTATTTTTATCAAATATTCTCTGCTGCCCGGGTCTATTTATATGGTACATTTCCCGATTCTATATAAAAAAAGGTTTTTTTTTACCATATAAAAGAGAATATTGGTACGATTACCAGTTTGTCACATATTTGTTAAACGCAAATAAGCAATGTATTCCTGTAGATTTTTATTTTTTTTTTACGTTAAAACTAAATTCAGTCAAAAGCGCATTACCTGCATTAAGAGTAAAGAGTTCATGAGAATTTTATTTTCACCATATGATTAAAGATCGGGACTTCAAACTATCTTGCAAGATGAGAAGGATATTGCCAATTGGCAACAAGATTCCACAACAATGGTGAAACAAAGCCTTTTTTACTTCGTTTCGCTTATTGTCTTTTGTCTCTTTTCCCCCCTTCTAAATACCGTGCGGAATATAAACGCTCGGGACATGTATTTTAAAATTATAATACTATGCTTAATTTAAGATTATAATCACCCTTATATATAACTTTTTTCTTTTTCAAAGGTTCAATAATCTCGAGTTAAACAATAAAAAATAACTTTCTCCCAATCTAAATTCTATCTTATCCCATCTTACCTACTATTAATTAAAATTTAGATTTACTGGTAACAACTTCAAATCTTTATTATTGAGGGGTCCTAAAAAGTATCGCTTATGTTTTTTCGGACCGGGATCATTGAGATGTAGATGGAAAGAATAAGAAATTCTTGTTCTTTATCAATTAAAAAAGTTTGAAATCGTCACCAAATATTTTAGTAATTAGAAACTCTAACTAGTCTCATAGTTTGAATAAGATGATTGATTATATATAGAGACGATGAATCACCCCTCATATACCTTACATAAGGTAAACTGTATTGTTTATTTTGTCTGATTTTTGCTAAGTTAGGCTTTTCTATCTATTGGTTTGTCTATGAGTTAAAAATCGGTCCACAACAGTAAAATGGATCATAGCTTTATGGGTTAAACCTAATCATTCTAACACTAAAAAAATATAAAAATAAAAAAACTACCCTTTTAATATCGAGAATATGCCATACATATAAGTTCATAATATCAGATATTAAAAGAAACAAAATAATTTTTTGATGTTTTTGAAATGTAGGTTAAGTTCTCGTTGCTTTAATAAATTTGTTATTAAATCCATACGACATGCAAAAATATAAAAAGCTATTTTTCTTAAATCTTTGATATTTTTAAAACATGTTATATCATGCAAAATAATTTTTTAGTCATTTTCTTTTCTTTTATATCCTTTTTTGTATTAAAATACAAATATGATTTTTTGATGGATTAAAATAGTTTCTGGATTGGATTTCTAATGGTTTACATTTGCTGAACCTTTCTGACTGCTTTCGAGAAGAATCCTTGAAAAATTCATGAAATATTTTTTTTTAATGATGTTTATGCATGTATTTTACCTATTTTGAAATATAGCCTCCCTTTCTTGCCATTTCTCTATTACTTGATGGATGAGGTTTGTAATTTTTAAGATTTGATCTTTTGACTCTTCAACCCACATGGGTTTTACTCATGTAATAAATGAAACTCTGCTCAATTAACTATTTTTTGAGAAGTGACAAACTTCCTTAGCCATGATATTGCCCCCTTAATCAGACAATTCACCCTCATTTGTAGTATGCTTGCACCATTACCCACTTATTTTATTTTGGTAGAGAAGCGGATCTCCATTATTCTCACTTTTTTGAAAGAGTTTATCAAATCATCTATTATCAATGATTTTTGCAAATCGCTCCTAACTAATATGATAACAATTTTCATGTATCATAGCCATCCTTTAAAGGGCAAGTTGGACTTTTAACCATGAAGATGCCTCTCAAGTGTAACATTACTCACAACTGCTTCTAAAGTTCATTAAGTAATTCACTACCATAAACTGTCTTTGAGCAACATTGTCCTTAGTTGATATAGATATTGTCCATTACTCCTCGTAGAGTACAAAACATTGCCTCCACCTGCTACTCAATTTTTCAAAGACGACTTATAAGAGGTGTTAACTTGAACAACATGTCCTTGCCATCTTTGAACATATTCTTTAACAGTTTCATCGGCTCTTTTCTCCATTTCTCAAAAGGATATTCGTTAGGGGCCAATTCTAGGTTTAACTCGTAGCATTTAGTAAAAGCTATGACAAGATCACTCCACCTTTTGATTTAGGTTCTACCAAGGCCCATATATTAATGAAGAGCAAGTCCACCTAACTTTCATAGAAGTAATGTATCAATAACTTTTCATCGTGTATCACCTTAACCATTTTGGTGCAATAAAATCACAGATGAATTATAGGACATTGAGATCCAGTGAACTTATCAAATCGGGGCACTTTGAAGTCCTCAGGAATGATGACATCAAGCACTAGACACATCTCAATAGCATCACGAGGACCATGCTAAACTGCCCTTTCAATGACTCCCAATCATTTTTCAATTTAACGATAGCAACTTGCACTTGTTATTTGGGTCATTTCAACCTTTAAGGAATCGATTAGACTTTGTCTAATTTGAGTTTTTTTTATGTCCCTCATTTGCTTCTTATAGATCTTGACAATGGTTGGTGTTTTAGGGGTGGACTTATATTTCTTCTACAAATGAAAGACATGCAATGTTGCAAAAACCAATAAATATGACATGCTTGTGAGAAAAGAGAGGTAAATTACATGCATGTTTGTCCTTCAAAGGGTAGCAATGGTTATCATCTGGTGTTTTATTACATTGACAAGGAAATTCATATTCATCTCAGTCATTTTGTACTAATCTAAACTCTCGTAGAATTATGTGATGACCATTTGGCACCTAAAATCCCTAGAATTTAGGATGCTACATGTCGGGTTTTCCTTGATGTAATTTATAGATGGCATATACATTTGAAGGATATGTTCTATTCATTAAGTGAACATGAGCAAGTTTCTACCTGGTCTCAAAAGGTTTCAGATCTGTCCAGTGATAGTCTTCATACAATATGAGAGCATTGCAAAGAATGGTTAAGATACATATGCTCACAATTACCAAGCAGGCACTCAAATATAAGTTAAGTGTTTCACGTATTTGAACCTTAACTTATAGTCATAGAGAAAACCAATAATCCCCCACCTAACTTAAAAGCTTGTGTGTACTCTCAAAAAAATTAAAGCAAGTGATGCATGATGCATTAATCTATATTCAAAATGCATGCACAATGTAAGATATTTAAGCGTTACAAAAAAATGCATGCTGTTTGTCATGACAAAAAAAAAAACATATTTATTTATAAGTGTTAATTTTTATTCGACATAATTTTTTTTACAAAAAATTCGGCAGAGTTTCCCCTATAACGGGACCATACCAAGTTATCAAGATCTTCATTCTTGACACAATTCATATCATAATTATGGTCCAATTATCTTGAACCTCCTTGCCAATCAATACATCACAAAAATAATAGACATGTATTGTCCGATAATAAAGATGCAATCAATAAAAAAAAAGAACATAAATAATACTAAGGTTTACATAACTTGCAAAATTAATTGATTCTAAGAAAAATAATAAAAACTTAGAATATGAATGCAACGCTTCCACTATTTTATCCGGGACAATTTCTTAATTAAATTTAAAAATTTGGGCTAAATTCTTCTTCTCTCTCTCTCTCTCTTTATTTTTTTATTTTTATTATCATTCTAACATTTCTAATCCTATGAGCAACTATGATAAAATGCAAATACTTAATACAACACAAAGATATTTTTAAGTATGACATTCACATTAATTACATATAACAATTTTGTTCTACAAATATAAAGGTTCATTCAACCTCTTTTACATCATTTATAAATCTTAAAATACATGTTGATCAATATAAATATACAAAAAGTGTCATATATTCAAGTATAATCTATTTTATTGCTACGAGGGTCTTGAAAATAAAATTAATATTTTATCAATACTATAATTATCAATAAATGCAATGTATCATTTCACTACACCCATATAGAAATATTTCTCCTATATACTTTATTATGAATCATTAATATTTTTACACCTCCAAATTCATCAAATTAATTCCAATCTTAGCCGTTTCACAGGGGTACTACTCCTTTATTAGGGACACTAATCCATTCGCTCAAATATCGGGCACTAGTTCATCCGTCCAATTACCGGCACTAATTCAGCCGCTCAATTACCGAGCATTAGTCCACCCACCCAATTACCGGACATTAGTTCATCCGCCAAAATGTGTTCACCCGCCCAATTATCGGCCATTATTTATCCGCCCAATTAGCGGACATTATTTCATTTGCCCAAATATGTTCATCCGTTAACATCAAAACACAAATTACAGAATTTCTAATTAAAATTAATACATGTTTTTCAATTAATCTTTCTACAAAAATTCAAGATGTCGGATACCTACCTACTGGTGATGCTCGACAAGTAGCTCCCTGTTGCTATTTAGAGCCTCTAACTTCTCCTGTTTTATTTAAAAGATCATATTATTTCAATACTTCATCATCCAATAAATTACTTAAAACTTTTACATATAGTAAATTTTTTGATCAATACAATTTTAATACCCGAAATTATTATTAGTATTATTATTATTATTATTTTCATGTTCTTTAATAATTCTTACAATGTTATATTCACCTAAACTTTTAATTCACCACAATTATAAGGGAATCTTATATTATTATAAAAATTATAAGAAATTTAATTCCTTTACACCTAATTCAACACATCATTTCATTATTATTATTTTTCACTATTTAAATGCAATTCATTAATTTCTTCAAGCTTGAAGTTTTATTTCTTATATTTTTCATGGTCAAATTCACCTTTTTAAAAGGAGGATAAATTTCATTCTACTCTAAATTTTAATCCATCATCCAAACTCAATTCATCCATTTAAGTCATGAAAAATCTTCAATTATATCAATTCAACCCACCCCTCAAAATTCTTTACCTTTGTCAAAAATTCAAATAAAAATGGTGACATGATAATTCTTCAACTTTTCATTTAATTAACTTCAACCCATTTATTTTTTTATTTTATTTTTTTCATTCCAACATTCAATACTCTAGCACAACTTCACAAATTACATCCACCATTTCCATTTATCTAAAAGTCCCATAATCACACATAATAATAACTAAGCATCAATGTATAAAATTTCACTAATCAACATAATAAAATCATATATACTCATAACATAATAAGAGATTAATATCAAATCCAAGGTGGAAACCACTCTTTATCCCCCTCCATCTTCTTTTCTCTTCTTTTTTTTCTTCCTTTTTTTTATTACAAATTAACCTAATTAATGACAAGCCCATACATTTATTCCCTCAATAAATATATAATCAATATAAATCTATACATTCAAACCACCATAACATCAAGAACCCACCTTCACATAATACCAATTCTATTCAATCCAAGAAGAAACATGAAAAACAACACAATGGATCATTATGGAGAGTTTTCTTACCCTTAAGAAATGAAGAGTCAAAAGCCAAAATAAGTTGAATCAAGTTCTCCTTCGCACTTCCCTCTAATCTCAATTTTTCATTCTCTAAAAGCCCACTTAAAATCTTTAATGTTTCAAACCCTCTCTTTAATTACTTAGCACTCTTTCTTACACCTTTTTTTTTCAAGCAATTTCCATGAAAAATGACAAAAGCCCTCTTTTCACATTTTCTTCTCTTGGCCGGCTGCACACTCCCTCTTTTTCCTTTTTTTTTTTCATTGTTGGTTGCTTATAAAGAGGGTTGTTTTGGGAAAAGTTTCAATTTGATCCCTAAACAAATTTCTTGACACGTGCTATTTGTTCTTTTATTTGAAAAAATCTTATCATACTCCAAAAATTCTGAAACTTTAACCTAAGTTAAAATAATATTTTATAAGACTCCCCACAAAATTTCAACTTAATCTGATGATCAAATTGAAAGTCACGTGCTATAACATAAAATTAGTCCCAAAACCATACACAGTTAATATTTTGTCCCAAAAAACTAACAATTTATCAAAAAATAGTTTAGGGTTAGGAACTGGCCTTCCAAGGTTGTTGTGGTTGTTTAGGGACTATTGGAACAAACTAGAGAAGTTACTAGAACTGAGGTAATCCTAGCAGTTCATGGAACCGCGCAGCATCGTCGTTGTCGGTGCGTGGAATCATGCGCTATCACCACTGGAGGAAAAGCACCTAGTGGATCTGAAACTCTTGTATCTTTTCTTTGATGCCTCACTGATAGTGTAGAAAACAAAAACTTATAGAGAGAGCTTCGCTTCATTGAAATTTCAGTCTTCTTTATGTTTTTCAGTCCATGTCTGTCTTTTCCTTCTATTAATGTGTATTGCCATGGCTGCTTCTAGGGAAAAATCTTTTCCCTCTTTGATTCCCCAATTGCAGAGAAGAAAATGGATGCTTATAGAGATAGCTCTGCTCTGTTGAAGTTTTAGTCTTCCTGTATTTCAATCTAGGTATGTCTTTTCCTTTATCTTCTATGTATTGTTGTGGATTTTTCTAGGGAAAAATCTTATCAGGTCTCAAACTAATTTGTTCCCTCTTTGATCCTCCATTTGTAGAGTAGAAAAAAGATTCTTGTAGAGGGAGCTTTGCTTCATTAAAGTTTCAGTTTTCTTTCTGTTTTTCAGTCCAGGTATGTCTTTTCCTTTTATTGTTGTGTATTGCTGCGACTACTTTTAGGGAAAAATCCTATCAAGTATGAAACTAATATGTCCCCTCTTCGATTCTCTGCTTGCAAAGCATAAAATGAATGCTTATAGAGGGAGCTCAGCTACTTTGGAGTGATAAATTAAGGGGAAGATTGTTGCAGTCGTGGCTGAAAGCATGGGGATGATTATGGTTAGATCTAGTGGGTGTTTAATGCCATAGTTTTCAGACCCGACCCAGTCCAAGGCCCGGGTCCCGAGTTTTGACCAGGTCACTGGGTCACTCGGGTCAATTTAAAAAAATAATTAAAATGACGTCGTTTTAGTAAAAAAACAAAAGTCAATGGGTTGCAACTAAGTTTTTGACCGGGTCTTATTGGGTCAACCCGCCTGGTCACTCCGGGTTTTTCCTTCAACCCGACCCAATTCCAGCCCCAGGTCGACCTGCCGAGCCGGACCGGGTTTCAAAACTATGCTTAATGCTGTTGGTGGATGATGAAATTTGGGAAGATGAGCACGTGAAGGTTATTGATGGAGGGGGAGGGTGTAGTAGTATAGAGGAGGTAAAACTTTAGGTGGTGGTGGAGATTTGTAATAGTAGGGTGATGGTAAAGGATGCGAAGGTGGATGTCGTGGCGGGGGCTGAAAATATACATCATGGAAAGTTAGGAGTCACCACCTAGTAATTAAAGGAAACCAGGGATCTTAAGAGTTAGCACTGGTTTCAGAGATTTAATGAAGGGTTAGTTATGTTTAAGAGAAGAACGATGTCACTCTTATAACATTCTTTATTACGAAATGTAACATTTACTATGTGTTTTTATCTTAAATATGTCTTTTCGATTGCCATCCTAATTATTTTTAGCTTTTTTTTTAATTTTCTAGTTATCTTGTGAAAAAATTGATGTTAATCTCTAAAAATAGGAGACTCGTCGAAGATGTTGACATTAAGTTCTAAAAATATTTCCTTCGAGATTCCTAAAAATGAGCATAACCCATATTTGATTTTAAGATCTGGACATCGATCCTTTTAAAAGAAGACATGTAATGAGGTGGTTGTAAGGATGGTAAAACAAAAAATTTTAATTGGGCTTTAGGCCCACTAGTTTTGATTAGTTTCAAAATGGACCAGAATGTCCCCATTATTATTCTATGGGCTTTAATAGGATGAGGTTGACTTGATCTAAATTATTAAATTATATGCTTGAAAAATATTTACTTTTTTTTATGATGATAAAAAAATACACAAATAATGTTGTTTTTTTTTTTTGAAGACCTGGCCGAGCAAGTTCAAAGGAAGATAATTTATTATATATATTTTATTTTATCTTATAACGGTGGAAATGAAAAGCAGTAACCACCCAAAGCTTTTTCCTCACTAGCTATTACGTTTTTCTCTTTTGCAGGTATGAGAATATTTGCAAGAAACCATAAGTCTCCGAATGAAATATTCATCTTGCATTCATGAAGTACAAAACGGTTGACCCCAACATCAATTTTTTCTTTGCTTGTTACTCCCTCTTTTGTTTCTAGGCAAAAGGAGACTACAAGACTAACAATCCTAGAGGAAAAAAATTGTCAAATCCTTGTTCCCCGCAGAACCAAAAATTGAATCTTGCTTCACAAACCCAAACTTTATTCAAGACACCCCCCAAGTTCATGAATCATAACCCCTTACAGTTCCTTATTTTCCATTACCTACATTTACCTGTTGCAAGCATCGATTTAAACACTGGACAATTGTTGTTTCCTTTTGTAGCATTCAGTATCTACAAGGGATCTGTCTTTTTTTTTTTTTTAACACGTGAGCTTACGAAAGCTAGTGGTTTTGATGTTCCTACTGTAATGAGACTTTATTTTGTACCTTTCAACATTATTCAATACCACTAGCAAACAGTAAATTCTTGAATCAACAGTGCATAACAGGAACATGAGCTAAAACAAGTAAAAAACGTCATACCGGGTATTGAAGAGCAGAAACTTGGTTTGACAATAGACCAATGCTACAAATTCTCAAAAAGATGTCACCACCTCTGCTTCCTTTTCTTTAGTCTGCCTCTGTCACTCTCCGTATCTCCCTCTCTTTTTTCCTTCTCTTCCCCCTTTTGTGTCTCACTGTCCTGTTCCCTTTTTTATTTTCCTTCATTTTCTCTACTCACCGTCTCTCTTCGTCTCACTCCCTACCTTTGTGTGTTTTCATTTCTGCCTCCTCTTTGTTTTTCCTTTTTTTTTTATAGAGCCCCCTCCCTTGTTTATTTATCAGCCAGCCAACAGCAGACCAATTTTGAATTTCCTTCCAAAATGTTGTCAATCTTGCAGAATCGACTCTTGAAGATTGGGATGAACTTAGGCTTGAAATTGGGTAAGGTGCTAGCCACTAATATCTTTTTGCTTGATTTGTGGGAGAAGATTAAGGCATGAAAAATACAATTTAACCTCCCAGGACAGCAGTACACAATCAAAACGTGGACTCTTGTTTTGCATGAGAATCAATCATGATTAGGAATTGAAGGCAAAGATTGCATGAAATCTTTCCTTTGATATGTTCTTGATTTTGCCACGTGATTCTTTCTTCAGCTAAGGAAAGTGCTTCGGCTTCCTTATGTTCTTGGTCCCATTTCCATCCTAGGCTCTGTTGGTAAATGAAAATTCCTTTGCATGAATAATTCCCCGCATTCTTCCAATGCGTAATTGCTGTCCGTATGAAATAGTCCCAGCTGTGAACATGTTTGTACAACATCCCTCATTCAATGTTCATATCACGAGAAAATGTTTGCTAACATGAACAGTTAGCAAAGAAAGGTAGTTATTGTATAATACGAGAGCACTTTCCTTAGCTAGCTTGACATATATTTTTGTAGTTGCATGTCTTGGATCAAATCAGTAGCCGTGTAATTTGTAAATGAGTAAAGAAAGAAAACATATGTATTGGAAAGAAATACTTCGTTTTTATTGTATAGTAAATTAAGCCGTGGTGAAAGGATTCTTTTAGTTGGCTTCCTAATACTATTATATAGATATTTATAATATTAAAAGATGACACTTATAACTTAATATGTCAATGAGATTAATTTATGACTGTTGAGATAAAATTGAATAGCAGCTAATTAGTTTTATTTAAAGTTTAACTTTTTTATGAACAATCATATTTTTTCATGAATAATCATAATGTTTCATGAATAATCATATAATTTTATGAAAAGTCATATTGTTCCATGAAAAGTCATATTGTTTTAAGTCTATAAAAACCTGTTACTACATAGAAAACTAAACACAATAAAAGTATATTCTTTCTTGAATCTTCTCATTCTTTTAGAGGTTTGGAGGGCTTAGTTATATCCTGGAAGTGTTGTCTCTGTGTGGGACAAATAAACACCTTAAAAACAGTGTTTTCACGCCTCTAAGCCAACTCCATATTTGTTTCCATCCTAAATATTTCTTATAATTTTAGAAGTTTAATCTGATGGAGACAAATATAAATTCCAACGTCAGGGTTGCAAAGGATTTCAAAATTCAACTAGATTGTTTTGATGGTACAAATTACACTAGGTAGATGGATAAGATGGTGTTCTTGCTTACTTCATTAAATATTTACTACATTCTTGACCCGAATCTGTCTGCACTACCTGAACCACAAGAAGATGAATCTGCTACTGTTAAGACTGAAAGATTAAAACATGAAGAAGATGAAATGCTTTATCAAGGGTATATTCTGAATACTCTTATCGCACGTGTGCAGCGTCGCGGCAAATACTTCCACCCTCAAAATGTATCTAATGTGGCAAATGTGGGGAGACAAGGAATTCTTGTCTTTTATTAGTGGAAAAATGGAATGGGAGTCACCACTTAGTATTTTGGTCACTAGGAACCCTAACTAGTCTCAAAGATCGAGGACGGGGACTGGTTGTGTAAGGGGAAGGTATTAGCACACCAAATACACCATACCTTAGGTAGACTGCATTGTTTATTGTCTAATAAAATCTAAGGTCTTGTCGTGTTTTCTAGTTGTTGGTTCGTCTAGGGTTTAAGAAAACTTTTCCTCGGTAAGGAAGTCCTTGTCTTATCAGGTAAAACCTACCCGTTCTAACATCAATAAAAGAATTTAATATCCGGAATACGTCTTATGTATAAGGTCGTAACCCCAGATATTAAAAGAAAATAAAATATATTTTTTGGAATTTTTGAAATATTGGCCAGTTCTCGTGACTTTAATAAACTGGTTATTAAAGCCAAAATTCATGCTAAAACCCTTTTTTTTTTATGAAGATACAATATGATTTTTTTTAAACTTTTTTCTTAGAGAGACTTGGCCGTATGCATGAAAACAAAATATTTTATTTTATTTTATTTTTCATTTTTTTATTATTATTTTGTTTTCTTTTTTTGACAAAAAATAGATATTTAATACCGAATTTGTATCTTTACAGTATAAAAATATAAATCAATATTGATCAAAATGCAGTAAAATATTTGTGGAAAATCACAGATTTTTTAAAAGAATTTTTTTTATTTTCGGGCTGGGCCCAACCCGGCACATGTGGTCAGGCTGGACCCAGCCACCTGTGCATGATCACTGGCCTAAGCCAGTGACCCAAACAAACCATGCACACGTAAAATTTTACGCGTGCATGGAACAGTGCGAAGGTAATATAATTACCTTCGCACTGTTCATGCTCGCTTTTGTAGATAGCAAAAACGAGCCCCTGTTTCAAGCGCAGAAATTAAAACAAAAGGAATAGGATTACCTGGAATGGAGGCGCTGTAGTTCACGGTGCTGGTGGATCACAGTGGCTTTGGTGTCACGGCAGCTGGCTGTGGTGGTAAACGCTGCTTCTTCTTCTTCTCTTCTTTGTTTCGGTTATGCTGTTTGCTTACTCTGTTTTTTTGTTCCCTCCTGTCAACGGTGTTCCTGCCTCTTTGCAGTGGCTTCGTGGAGGTGCTGTTGGTGCTAGCGGTGCCTCTGGTGGCGACGAAGAGGAGGACGGGCCGTGGTACACGGTGTTCCTGCCTCTTTGCAGTGGCTTCTCTTGTGCTTCGTTCACTCCCCTCCCTCTCTTTCTCTCTCAGATTTACTTTCCTTTCCCTGTTCTCCTTTTTTTTATGTTCACGATTTTCCTTTTTTTTTTCTTTTCTTTTTCTCTGTGTTTTCCCCCCTCTTCCCCGTTTTCTTGCTGCCCCTGCTCCCGCTCCCGCTCCTCCCTCTTTGTCTCTTCCTCCTCCCTCTAGTGCGGTTCCTCTTTTGGATTTATAGCTAGAGAATGTAGGCGTTTCTTGGTAACAACAGGCGTGCATCACGGTGGCGTGAAACATTCCCCCCCAGATTGAAACGACTCCATTGATAGTGCTCATTCACTATCGAAACCGTTGCGGATGAGGAAGGTGATAAACAGTTGTCAAGGAAACGACGTTGTTTTCTAATTCAAAATGCATATTTCTGATTTAGTCCTTGGATGTTTTTGCAATTTTGTAATCAAGCCCCCAGATAAATTGTAATTGGATCCTTTGATTTTAGCGTCTTTTCTGGTTTGGTCCTTAGTTTCGGATTGTTTCAATCAAGTCCCTAATTAGCCATCAAACTTCAATAATTATGCAATTAAACCCCTGATTTGACTAAATTAAATTTGACCCTAGAATTTAAATTTCTTCCAATAAAAGCCTAAATTGACTTAAAAATTAATTTTTCTTGCAATCAAACCCTCCATAAATTCAATTAAACCTTAGATAAAATTTAATTAAGCCCATAAATATCTGATTTTGGACTTTTCTTCCTAAAATTCAATTTTCCTTGTCAACAAGGCTCTCACCAATTAAAAATATACTGTCAAATTTCAACCTTTTGCATTTTTGAACCTCTTCAACCAATTTTGGCCTTTTTCGGTTTTCCAACATCCTTTTCTTGCTCCAATTATTTTTTTTGTATTTTTTAAATTTTTGTGTGGGAACCCAAAAATGGGTAACAACATATGCCTCCTCTTTACAATACTTACGGAGCAAAGACTTTGCGTAGTAAGTTTTGTAAAGATAAACAAACCTAAACTTTCAATCTTGATTTTCTCAAAACTCGACTGATCTGATATACTGTCTTTACCGCCATCTTCTTTCAACCAGGAACTAATGATCCAAACTTGATTATCTTGAGAACCCGATCTTGGTGCCCCTCTAAATTCTATCTCTTTTTCTTTCTTTCTTTCTTTCTTGAGTTTTTTAAATCTCTTGTGGCGACTTTCTTTTAACCAAAGCTAAAATCTTTTATGTGGTTGGGCTAACTTGAGATCTCATCCGCCGATCCCCTTTAACCAGAACCAAAAATCTGTGTGGTTGAGCTAACATGAGATCCCATCTCGCGATCCCCTTTGACCAGAACCAATATCCTGTGTGTGGTTGGGCTAACTTGAGATTCTATTCGGTGATCCCCTATAACTAGAACCAATATCTTGTGTGTGGTTGGGCTAACTTGAGATCCCATCCCGCGATCCTCTTTAACCAGAACCAATATCCTATGTGTGGTTGGGCTAACCTGAGATCTCATTTGGCGATCCCCTTTAACCAGAACCAAAATCTTGTGTGTGGTTGGGCTAACCTAAGATCCCATTTGGCGATCCCCTTTAACCAGAATAAAAATCTGCGTGGTTGGGTTAACTTGAGATCCCATCTATCAATCTCTTTTAACCAGAACCAAAATCCTGTGTGTGGTTGGGCTAACCCGAGATCCCATCCTGCGATCCTCTTTAACCAGAACCAAAATCCTGTGTGTGGTTGGGCTAACCTAAGATCCCATCCTGCGATCCCCTTTAACCAGAACCAAAATCATGTGTGTGTTTGGGCTAACCTGAGATCC
>Ga0325410_1004787_pt1 | contig 15077 bp, 6 predicted proteins | sample PopdelMetagenome_16_FD_206182 | JGI IMG/M metagenome (GOLD analysis project Ga0325410, IMG submission 206182) | Populus deltoides microbial communities from Bellville, Georgia, United States - Xylem-PdIQD-R3 | ecosystem: Host-associated > Plants > Phyllosphere > Stem > Wood/Secondary xylem... | reverse complement strand
TATAGGCTACATCCATCACTCCGATAGCTTACAAATATATATAATGTGTGTAGTGTTTATATGCAAGAATATACACAAAAATTGCAGCACAACATAACCACATGATCTAGCAACGAAAAAAACTTCAAAGTTGCAGATCGCAGATCACTCACCGATTGGTTGCAATTTGCAGATACAATTCTTTGCCACCCAGATTAATTGATTTGCTTGTAGGAGTACAAGTCAGTGAAGATTTAGATTTTGGAGAATAGTTAAAAAAAAAGGGTTGAACTCTGAATGTGAAGGAGAGGCAGATTGCAGAGATGGTTTGTTACTTTTTTTGAATTTGAAAGTTTGGATTTTGGAACGCTATAACTGGAGGCACTTTGAGAAAGGAGGTAAGGAGTCAGGCACTTTGAGAAAGAGAACGTTTTTGACCTTTTGGTGCAGCCGTGTAGTTACTGCACAATATATAATATATTCCTTATAAACTCATGAAACCGGATTTAAAATCGTGATTTTACATGATTTCAGCTGGTTTCACGATTTTAATATGATTTTGATACGATTTTGTCATTTTCCGAGTTTTTAAGCTGATTTAACACGATAACATATATTAACTCGTAAAATCGTATAATTTTACGAGTTAAATTGTGATTTTAACAACCATGTTCTCAATCAAAAATCTTAAATTGTTAGATGAGATTTTAAGATATGGTTTATATTATTTTATAATATGCAAAACCTAACGAAAACAATTTGTTTTGTTAGTGAAGTGAATTTCATTATTACTAATTTTATTTTATAATGGGCATAGAATTTGAATGGTTTGGTATGAATAAATAGAATATTTTCTCGTCAAACCATGTTATTTTCTAATAGTAATAATTATTTATTTTATTACTTATGAGTTCACTGGCAACTTTCCATTAAAGAAACCTTATGAATATCTTCTTCTTTTTTTTATATGAAATTCTCACTAATTTAATATAATAATTAGTTGACATCAAGATTATATTAATATAATAATGCAATGAGATATTATTGCCTATAACCATGGCTTAAAAACAACAAGGATTTTTAACTTTTTTAATAACAAGGATTATTTAATTTGGGTTAAAAATAAAAATAAATAAAAGACAAGTAGATGATTTCAAATCCTCGAAAACATACACATCATCATGTATGCAATACTTTATATATACACTTGAAAACACTCCATCACACCTTAATTAAAATTGAAACTCAAAATATCTATTTAGATGGGATCAAATGAAACCTGATTGTATGAGAAACAAAGGCATTAGTTTGGATCTATTCCAGCAGAAATTGGAGGCAAATAACCAATAAATAAATAAATAAATAAGCCGGGAAGATCTAAGAAAATCTAAGATGTTCCTAATTTGTTGATATTGTAGGAGCAATTCACACATGGAAGATCCAAGATTTTCCAGCCATGAAGCTCGATGAAGATAATGTTGCCATTTCAAACGTATTGGAGCCGCAAGTGAAGAACCACTGATTGTTTTTTTTTCTTATTTATCAAAAGACAACTCCACAATGATTAGCATTACGAAAATTATACAAGATACAGGAGACCATATCTTCATCTCTTCTTTTTTTTAATGGAAGGTTTTTGGACAGAGGCGGGGGAGATAAAACCCTAAATCTTTCTACAATCGGGACCCAAGTAGAAAAGGAGCGATGGTATTTCTTTTCTTTTTTATTGGCGCCCATGGACCTCGTACTGTCGTGTTATCATTGATAGCATCTGTACATGGTCACATCTTGCTCAAACCTAACCTCAACTACAACTTTATCCTTCACTTTACAGCTTATGATCACCAGACAGGTACTTTGGATGTTATTTTCACTAATTATTTCTCTTTATCCACTGCTCATATTATATTAGATTTGTTAATGATGAAGTCGTCGGGGGGAGAGATAATTAGTTTATCAGGTCACCATTTGTTTATTTAAGCGATAAGAGTGAGGGACTGTTGCTTTTTTTAACCCTTTTTTTCTTCTTTTTTCCTTATGACAAGACAGAGATCAGTACATTGGTTAAGAAGGGCATAGGTTATCAGTATAAACGAATTTCTGTTGTAAGAAATGGGTGGCATCGGCCTTGGATCATCAACCCTGTGATTAATTGTTTTCAATTGGGACATTCGATTGTACCTCCCTTTGATTTGATAGACAAGACTGTCAAGCTTCAAAACTAGGGGTAACCTAAGACTCAAATGCAGCGCTATCAAGGCTGAAGATCAGTGTTGTCAAACAATATCCAGTACGTTAACTCGGGATCCAAACCTAATCTAAGCTAGGTTTTACAGTAGCATAGTGGAAATTAAATCTGATAAAATCAAATGACCTAGCGACTTGTAATCCACCTCGGAGATTCGGTTAAAAATAGATTTTTTTTTTTTTTTATAAATCAGAACAATATAATTTTATTTTCCTAATATTAAAATAAAATTATTTTAAATTGAATCAAGTTATTTTACGTAATTTATATTCCAAGCAGGTCAACTAATAATCCAATGAAAAATGAAAGATTCGGTTAAAATTAGATTTAAATTTTTTTAAAACAACATTGTTTTAATTATTAAAATAAAGATATTTTGATCCAAGTTAATTTATTTAATTTCTAATTCATGTCTTGGATTAGGTGGATCAAAATGAAATGAATTTAATAATTTTGATAATCTAGTAATACATGGGAAATCCACTGTCTATTTACAAGTTGGTGTGAGATTTCAATATGAGTTTTACTCGCGCGCACAGTATATTCTATTTTTAGACTACTTTTTTCGCATCATGATTAAGTTCATGTATATCAGAGTTACCATGGCATGAAAACTGAAGACGAACTATTCATATTGCGATACAGAAATTCCACTTCTCATAATTTGATACATGATTATCAAAGACTTGGAACATCGAAGAGGATTTAGATATGACTACTAAATATTGGTGGATTTTCTTGCATGCGTGTTGATTAGCAGATGCAATTATGGACTTTGAGGCTGAGAGAAAAAAGTCTCAGTTTAGATTTCAACGAAGGTGGAATATTCATGACGCCTTGGCCCATTTATTGCTTATTTTCCTGAATGTGTTGGCCATCCATGCGGTCTAAATCTAGTGCATTTATGCTTATCTCGTTTATTTAATTTATCTATTGTTTTAAAACCTGATTGGACTGGCAAGTTAATCTATCATCCATGAGTTTGGAGATCTACAACTAGCTGAGTTTTAATAAAAATAAAAAGATAATTAACCTGATATAATCCAATCAAAAATTTAAGTTGACTTCAAAAACAACTCAGTCAAAACCCATAATTTTTTTTATATTTTATTTTTCAAAATAATGTGATTTTTATTTTTTTATAAAATAAATAAAATTAATTTTACTAAGTCAATTCAAGTCAATCCACTGACTCGAGATATAAGATTTGCCTGAATCAACTCCTACTAGATCAAGTTTAAAAATTATGAATTTATTTGCTGTTGTTATGCGGTGCCACTAGGATAGCAATTTGATATTGCTATCAAAATAGAATGTATATAGTTAAATTTGAGATAAATAGACTTAGGATAGAAAGAGGAATGGAAGTCAATAGCATTTTAACCTTAAGACAAAATTCAAATGGAGAGAAAAGAAAAGGCATTATAAGTTTTTGATATTACCTTATTATCTTAAGATTTTAGAAAAATTGTGAAATAGTCTAGTACCTTTTCATCTTGCTTACTGAAATAAATAAATAAATAAATAGTCTTTAATATTTATTAAATTTCATTCATTTCTCCTTCTCCCAATTCATTTCTTCCCTCCTATCACAAACTTGTCCCAAACGTTAAATAATTGATTTTATTTCTATATATTAATTGCAATGTAATTTTTATTATCACACAGAAATAAAAGGCTCGACCCAGTCTCAAACCCCACAAGGATTAAATCCAAGCCAAACACAAACCAATCTGAAGCAAAAATAGAAGAAAGTCGGGCATATCGCTAGCTATCCCCTTTTGTCATCTGTTCTTGCACACTGAAAAAATAAATAAATAAAATTTACATACAAGAGATGATCAGATGAGTGGAGTCCATACAAGAGAGATTGACCTCTGATACAAACCACCATCATATGAAATTATTTCTTGGATGATTTATTCTAAGCTAAAGGTGGACATTATCGATCGACGATCAAGTCGAGCCCTTCAATCACGAAGGAATTTTAAGGCCCTTACGCTCAAACCAAAGCAGGATAGTGACAAGGGAGGTTCATTATGCGTGGCACCCTTCGATCGACACAACACAAGCTAAATCAATCGCCTAAAGTGCCTACAAGAAAAGGGCATCAAGGGCAGGCCATCATGAAACCGTGACTCGATCTACTTGTCTTCGGTGCAAGTTTTATCGCAAAAAAAAGGTGTAGAAATCTCCTCATTAACCAAGTTCTTTTTCGATGTATTTGTCAAGAGTATGTTTTGTAAACAATTATGGATGAAAGTGATTTTTTAAAAATTATTTTTTTGTGTAGTTGTTTTATTTAAAATATGTATTTAGTAAAAATTATGGATAAAATTGCTTTTCCATCGGAAGCATGCTAAGGAGGCTTGGAAAGCCAGCATGGCCCTCCTAATACGTTCAAAATATGCTAGAGCACTTAAATTTCTAAATTCCAACAAAATTTAACAAAAAAGAGCATTTTCCATGTTTTGATTACATTTGTTTTTGTATGTAATTAAATCCAGCCCGACCCGAGAAACGTTTCAAAATCCAACCGACCCATTTTTTGAGTGAGCCGAGTTGTAAAATTAAATCAAACACAAAGTTAATCCAATTTGATGTACTAAACCTGCATTCCTGCAGTTTCTTAGGGTTTGTAAATGGTTTATTTTTTTTTCCATCTCCTTTTCCTTTCTCAATCGATTCAACAGATTGGAGATCATTGTGAGGTTCTCAATAAGAAGCCTCTTTTTTCTGACCGTTGATATATATCTGGCTTGGACAGCAGTGCTGCTCCTTACCTTAGAAACATTATGGCGAGCAGCTTTGATTTGCAAGGCTTGTTTTCATGAAAAAACGGCTCTTGAAAATCTGAAAAGAAACATCTCTGTGGTGATGATTCTATAATATCTGCTAGGCATAAAACAACCATCAGAACAGGCCAAAACAAAACTCGCCTGGTTCAATAACAAGAAACACATTAAGGAATCAATATTAATTTGTATAATTTCAACAGAAATTAACTTTTATTACTTAACAAAAATAAAAAACAAACTAAACATTTACTGACTGCATGCAACTAAACCATAAACAATCCTTCTCTGACATCAATCAATCTCTTGTGACAGAAGCCACTGCCTCTTTTTTTTTTTTTTTTTTTTTGAAGGGCTCAATGATTACATGATATCCAACAATCAACAGTACCCTCAACAAGACCAGAAATCCATTTATATATAGTTCCCAGGAAGTTGATCACTTTATTACAACCTTAATCAGCTGCTGCAAAAGACCGCATGGGATTGAAGTAGATGTCAGCGAAAAAGATAAGGTGAGACCAAATCCAGTTAAAACAATAAAATGAATCCTATCTTTGGAAGTAAATGCAGCAGTAAGAAGAAAAATGCAGCTCGAGATGTAGTAAAACGCATGGAAATTGTTGCAGCTAATATCGAAAGATTTTTTACGAACTACAAGTTCACCAATCACCTCCTCCATCTTCATTCAACCTTCATTATACTGTGTGAAATTATATTTTAGTATAATTTGTTTATTTGAGAATTCATATCCACTTCTTTTTAATTACAAACAATCGTGTGGGCAATCCACTATTTGTTAGTGGAAAGTGAAGTCATAATCACCACTTGATCTTCTCTCACGAAAAGTATAAAGCATGTTGTGTCATCCACACGAGTTAAAGCGAAGAGAGTCACGTGCAATTTATCGAAAAGGCCATGAATTTTACCAATTAAACCAGTTAATATCCATTTTAATGTTTCCTTTTAATTTGGTCCTTACATATCTGAAGCAGCCTTGGGAGCAAGTTCAGTGGCAAACGTTAATTTGCCTCCCATTAGACTTGGGTTCAGGTCTTGTCCACAAAAATAAACAATAGGATTACATGTCTAAATATCTTTTTTTGGATGAATAGCTCTTCATCATTTTCTTTTTCAAAAAATAAAAAATCACCCTGGCTATTCTATAGTTTAGTATTTTTACACTTACCCTCTATGTTTTTAAAAATTATAATTTTATATTTTTAATGAGTATAAAACAAGCTAAACTATAAAATGACTTATGATGTAAATCTCATGCGAAAAAAAAGTTTACAATGTAAATTATAATTTTTGAAATCATTCAAGGTAAGTGTAAAAACGACTAAATTATACGGTGATTAAGCTAATTTTTTCTAAAAAATTAAAGATTTCTGATAGGTTTTTGGTACTGTGATGTATGATGTTTTTTGCTTGAAAATATATCAAAATAATTTTTAATTTTTTTTATCTTTGATATTAAAATCATAAAAAAACACTAAAAAAACATTAATTAAAATTTGTTTTTTAATAAAATGACAAAAACAAAGTAGGGTGCACAATTATTGTGCAACGGGCAAACAAAAGGGTGGTGTAAAATCAAAGGATTTGGCCTCTGGAAGGCTGTTGCTTTCCTTATCCGAAGCCTTCATTTACCACTTCCCAAACAGACAAAGCCCTTAACCAGTCACTCGTGGACCAGCTCGAATGGGCCCAACAATGGTGAAGTTCTTGCCTGCCGTACTTTTTTGTTCTTTTCTTCATCTTCTTCTTTTTTATAAATGAAAAATACATCTATATAAATAAAAATATATCATTATAGCTTCCATAAAATTAAAATTTAAAATGAAATTATCTGAACAGTGAAAAGAACATCTAACTAGCCAAATTATTATTTTTATATGTAGTTGGGAAAAAACAAAAATTATTAAAATATCAAAGGGCTTTATAGTTGAAAGTTGATCCGAGAGTATCTTTAAACTCGAACAAATAAGCCCAACCCTAGCACTCCACGTATGATAATGTTTTCCTTAACCAATGCCTTCACTTCACCTTGATAAAGCCTTTCAACCAAAAAAGGCCAAATAACGGTGAAGCTTGTGCTTCATGTTAATGTGACCCTCCCTCTTTATTTTCTCCCTTTCGTGTTGTCTCGGTCGTTTCATTTCCCTCCGAAGAAAGAATCCATGGTCCCAGATGATTCTTCTCCTTCACTTCTTGACTCACAAGCCTGCCAAATCTTGAGTCGTGATCAGTAAGATTTACTAGCTGTTTTGTTTCTTGTGAGAGTGCTGGATAGATTCTTGATGGTTTATTGATTAGTTATTTAATGGCAGCTAGGTAGATAGACAGAGAACATCGTGGCCTTGTCAAATGGGGTTTTCAGTTGCCCTTCGCTGTTATCTACCAGTCGAATCTTCTCTCCATTCCTCCAAGGTTTCTCCCTTTCTCTATTTGTATCTCAGGAATGAGCCTGCTTTTGTTTTCCTTTTGTTTTTGCAAGTGTTGTTTGTTGGTTTACTTTTTTTTGTGCATGTTGATTCCTAAATTATTGGGGAAACTGAGGGGTTGTGTATTGGTTCTTGTTTTCTTTAGGCATCTATTGACAAATTGGAGAGATGGGTTAGTGCGTGCTAAATCTTGGTAGAGAGCGGTATATGAATTTCAGAAGAATTTGTTCTTCACATGCATTAGGCTCATGCCAATGTGATATTAACAAAAAATATTACCAAGAAATCTTGGTGCTTTCTGTAAATGAATCAAGAATTTTATTTTGGGACTTAAAGATGGTGAACTTATAATACGGGTCTGGAGATTGAAGTATTCTTTTGTGCGTTTGTGTGTGTGTAAGTTGGGAAAAGAATTCAAGGAAAAGATGGAGATTAGAGAATGTGGAATCTCAGTGCATGCTTCAATTTGGTTACATTGGGGAAATTGATATTGAAGCATGGTAATTGTAAATTCTATATATATATATATATATATATATATATATATTGGTGAAATTCGTTGTATGAATTCCAAGTATAACAGCCCTCCGCCCATTCTTTTGTCTTATTTTGTAAGTGCTTTCGTGTGTGGCCTGCAGAAAAATTTCGAATTTAGGTGATTTGTAATTTTTTCTCAAAATCTCTAGCTGAGTTCTAGCCAAATACTGGCAAAAATGGAAAGAGAAGTCATAAAAAGAATGCTCATTTATCTTGATTAATGTTGATTGTCATTAATATCCAATTCCTATACAGTATGTGATATGGTGAATTATTTTGCTGCAGTTTTCACCGAGGTTCAACTTGATGCAGAACAGACTGGCTTTCATAACAACATCAAAAATAGAAAGCCCTTCACTGCAGATTGTCAAATCAATCTCAAACAACATGAATTCGAGCATCAATGAAAATGGGGCTACTGAACCTGCAAGGGTTCTTCTTGAGAGATTGTTTGCACAGACTCTGAAACTCGAAGAACAGATGAGTAGGAGCTCTCGCCTTCCCGAGGATGTTCAACCAGTGGTTAATCTTGAAATTCTGGAATCTGATCTTCTTGCTCTTTTGAAAGCCTTGAAGAAGAAGGAAGAAGAACTTCAAGATGCTGAAAGAAATGTGTTCTTGGAACACAGCAGATTAAATCAGGCAAAGGAGGAGTTGGAAAAACGGGAAAATGTAATTACAGCTGCTTTTTCTAAGCATGAAAAACTCGAAGGGGAGCTAAAGCAAGCAAATCTTAATCTAGCTTCTCAAGCCAGGGAGATTGAAGAATTAAAGCTTCAACTCAAGGAGAAAGAACAGGATATTGCTTCTGCATGTTCTGCACTTTCTCTCAAAGAAGATGAAATGGATAAAATGAAGACTGATTTGCTGAAGAAAAGTGAGGAAGTTGCTAGGATTGACTCTGAACTGAAATACAAGGCTCAACTGCTGAACCAAGCCAGTGAGGTTGTGAAGCGACAAGAAATCGAACTTCAAGGACTGCAAATGCTTATTCGAGAGAAAGAAGAAGAACTGGAAGTTTCTACGAATCTGAGGAAATTTGAGGAAGAAAAGTTAAAAGTTGTGGAGTCCAATTTGGAGGATCGGACAAGGGAATGGTTACTAATCCAGGAAGGACTGAACGAATTGGCAAAGGAAGCATCTAAACAAGTCAGAGACACTAATGAGGCTTTAGAGGATTTTGGAAGGGTGTATAAGCTTCTTGAAGACGTGAGATCTGAACTGATTTCTTCACAAAAATCTCTAGCATTCTCTAGAAAGCAAATGGAAGAACAAGAGCAGCTATTAAAAACGCAACTAGCAGAACTTGAAGAACAGAGGAAAAGTGTCATGTCTTACCTGGATAGTTTGAAAAATGCCAAAATAGAAGTGGAGAGTGAGAGAGTAAAGCTTAGGACTGCAGAGGCTCGAAATAAGGAGCTTGAACGAGACTTGTCCATGGAGAAGGAGCTGGTGGAAGAATTACAGAAGGAGTTAGAGAAGGAGAAATCTTCTCTGCAGCAGGAAATTGAGAAGACGTCTTTTCTACAACAGGAACTGCATCAGAGAAATATTGAATTTGGAGAAATGCAGCATTTTCTTCAAGCTAAAGAATCAGATTTGGTGGAAGCTAAACTAGATATCCAGAATTTAAAATCTGAGCAGGCTTCTCTTCAGCTTGTCCTGGAGGATAAAGATTTGCAACTCTTTGACGCAAGGAAGAATTTGGATGAAGTAAATCAGGAGGTCGCAGAGCTAAGGATGCTAATGAGCAGTAAAGAAGAACAACTTGTCCAAACCACCACCATGATAAAGGAGAAAGAGGAGCATGTTCAGGTTATGCAAGATGAATTGAACAATTCAAGGGTGAAAGTCTCTGAAGCGGAATCTGTAGTCGAAAGGATCGTAGAGCTTACAAACGAATTGATTATGTCCATTAAAGATCAGAATGAACTAAGGCAATCCCACAATATGACCTTGGAATTCTTTCAACAACCGTTGGATGAACTAAGTGATGATTTTAGGTTGCAGAAGAAGCAGTATGAAACAGAACTCAAGTTTAGCAGAGAAAGCTTAAGAGTGAAAGAAATGGAAGTTCTAGCAGCAAAGAGAGCTCTCGCAATCAAAGATGAAGAGCTTCAAACAGTTCTCGAGAGATTGGATACAAAAGAGAAAGAACTGAGAAAATTGAAGGATGAGGCAGTTGAAGATGCTAATGATCTGAGGAAGCTTTATTCTTTAGCGCAAGAGAGAATCGGTGAGAGTAGTGTTGGAGACTTGGCTATTGAGAAACTCAAACTAGAGGCCGCTCAACTTGAAGTTGAAGCTGCCACCAGCGCTCTGCAAAAACTTGCAGAAATGAGTCGAGAACTTTTAAATAAAGCAAGCTTGAGCATTGAGGCTGATGCTGAAATTTTCATGCCAAACGGCTCTGGTCCTGGCCTTGTTCTGTTAGAGAACAACGAATGTTTCAAGGAGGTTAAAACAGAAGTTGCTCGGCTGTCATCTTTGACTGAACAGCTTTTGCAAGATGCTGGTATTACTGTTGGTGCAGACTGACAGATTCTGAAGCTTAAAAATAGATTGTGTATAGGTATCTAACTTCCATTGTTGTGTGCCAAAATCTGTAGTATGATGAGTTGTACACTGTGAGCATGTTTCTGTTGCACAGTTGTTAAACCGATCAGTAAGAGATTGCCACTATAATTTGGTACATATTGGATCTGGGTAACATGTCTTAGCCTGGTATCAAGCATCTACTGGACAGCATAGTAGCTGGCAGTATGTATGGCTGTGGGCTCATGCCATTAATTTTCTCCTAGTTTGGGTTTCCTATGTTTCGATTTTTGTTAAGTTCTGTATCTGGGTTTACATGGATGGTATAGAGCATGGCCACCACCTTCTTCCATGAATGGGTGTCCTAATTTTGCTTCCATTATCATGCAAGTCAAATGGAGAAAACATGAAACAAAACAAAAAACACTGTCGAAATAGTGCTGGCTTTCAGAAACTGCACAAGCATACTTGCATCTTTGCATTACATATATAAGAGCAAGCTTGACTTCATCGAAAGTAAATAATCACCAGCAGTAGTGCCAGTTCCTACCACGACTTGGAAGAAAGACGCTAAAAAGGTTCTAAACATGATGCAGATAGTTAAAATGAATATGTACAGGTTTTTGTGAACTTGAAAAAGCTCAGCTACCGCGCAGCAGGGCTAACACCAAGGATATTTTTCACGGATGGCGGAAACCATTGGTTGCTACCATTGCCGCTAGTCTGGTCATCCACATGTTGGCCATTACTTTGCACTTCACTACCCTGTCGCTTGTTTGATCTCCCTATTTTCTTCCCGACAAAAAATCCAACCTTCATGGCTGTAAATATACCCAATGCTATCACAAGAGGTCTCACGGCCCAATGAAAATCCTCAAAGTGTTGATATTTTTTGACGACCCCAGGACAGGAATTAAAAGAAACTACTTCCACTTCAGCTGGATCAGCCAAGAAACTGCTAATTTCTTGTCCGATTGTCAATCTTCCAGGAAACTTTACAATGAGGCACCCATTGGACAGGATCCACCAAATCCTCCCAGTAGCCCAGGCCCCTCCTGTTTTACGAGGCCATTCAAATCGGGGGCTAAGAACATTAGCTCTCGGCCTCACAAACTGACCGACAAAGTAAGGTTCAGCCATTTGCAGCTCTGAAGAATTTCCTTTCCAGAGAGTTTCCACACCTATAAATCCAACAGCCACACTTCCATCACGTTTTATGGAATGAAGAATGCCCACTGGTGAGTGCCTTCTGTCTTCCTCCTTCAGATGTACCCAATCCCCAGCTGCAAGACCAAAAGTGACTCGTTCCAAGGTTGAGACAGGAAGTCTTAATGGGTCATGGATGCCGTGAACTCTCACCAAAACAAAACCATCTCGATCTGGGTCACGTTCTAAACCCACTACGGTTCCTTCCGGGACATCCATATTTTCAGGTTTGCAAGAGTTAGGTGGCCTCCTGGAACGCACCATGTCTCCTACTTGCAGATGATCCTTTGACAGAAACCACTCTGTGTAACCAGTGCCACTAAATTTCTCCAGTGTAGTTCTGCTGCTGAACCCTGTCCAGCCTCCATCTACAAAAACTGCGTTCTGCGAGCTGCAAATTTTGTTGCAAGGAAAAACACGCAAGTACAAGGAGTGAACAAGAGATCTCCCATTCCAGTAACCAAATAAGAAGCAAACACTCATACTGATCAATGAAGGGGAAAATTACAAGTCAAAGGAAAATACAGGGGGGGATTGTAAGATCAGACATGGTAATGCAATCCACCAGCACATGTCAATATCTATGAAGGTTGAGCAAAGAAAAACAACAAGTGGAAATCAGTGTATGTGTATATATGACCAAAGGGGTGTCTAACCAAACCACGAGCGAATGTCAACTAACTCTGGAAAAACATCTGTTCCCTTGAGCATAAATTAGTCTCTTAAACTTACTGTGATTAGTTTGTATATATACAAAATAGATAGCATGGTGGAGGGAGGGAGGGAGCTAGTGAGAGAGTAGCATCAGAATTGTCTAATCCATAGGAGCAAGAACGAGAAATCACAGTATCCCACAGAATCTGTCTCCTCTTCATGTCATAGAAATGGACAATAAGGAAACAACAGATACAGTGAACACAAAATTTTTTATCCTAAACGCTGTGCCATCTAGATTTGTGGCGAGGCAAAATTTTCTGTACAAACATAAAATTGAATTTTTTTTGGGAAGAAAAGGTAATCAAATAAAAGGAACTAAGATACATGTACAAGCATAGTTTGATGTCCGACAGGAATGCTTATCCAAACAGGCCATTTGTAAAGCTAAATCTAATGACACGTTTACTATGCGGCCTAAGTACCCATTTTATTGCATTCTTCAGCATTTCCAAGGCAAGTGATGTCTAGAAGAAAGTAATGAAAGACCTAATTTTCATTTTACAAAAGATAGCAACATATGTTTGTCAGCATATAACAGGATTAGCATACCAAAGATCTACTTATAATGCAAGACCTACCTTTTAAATACACGTACTATGTCTGTCATCAAGGGCCGACTCCTCAAGTCATATTCAAAGCAGCCAAGAAGAACATTTTCAACTGGAGGAGGGAGGCCCTCAGGGATACGTGGTTTCTCTTGTTTCCTAACCACTGAGTCGTAAATTTCTTCAACTGACTTCCCACGCCAAGGCTGAACACCAGTCAACATCTCCACAACGCTGCACCCAAATCCCCATGAATCTGTCTCAAAGGATACTGGACCTCTTATTTCTGGCTGCCATTGTTCTGGAGCCATGTAGTTTGGGGTTCCAAGCCTCCGAGACATATCTGCACTTGGCAATGGAATTCCAAATAGCAGGAAAGGAATACCAACATCGCCCAGAACTGCTTGATCATTCTCATTAAGAAGGAAGCTACAAGGTTTAAGGTTAAAAACTAGGATTTCTTTAGCATGCAACTGTGCAATTCCCTGAGCCAACACTATCCCATACCTGCAAACATAAGTAAACACTGAGGCTAGACTGCTCTTTGCTAATTTAATCATTCAGATTTTAAGGGGAAAAACCAATTCACCTCAAAACATCAGGCAATGAGAGCTTCCCTCCTTTGAGGCGAGCCATTTTGTCCCCAACGGATCCCTCATAAAACTTCATCACGATGCATATCTATAATGAAATACAGGCATTAGTACTAATGATCTAATAACTAGCCAGAAATGTAATCTAATCATTGTATATCACACATAAAGGCACCAGCTCACCTTTCCATTTATAACTGAAATCCCATGTAGAAAACACACATTTTCTATGCCCTGACACTTTGAAAACAAATTATCAAACTTATCCAGCACAACCCTCATATATTCCTCCTTAATGGGATGCAACATCTTGACAGCCACTTCATGACACTCATCATAATCTTCAGTTGATTGATGATGAGTAGCCAACCAAACATCACCAAAAGGTCCCCTCCCAATTCTATGTCTAAGTTTCAATTTCGCAGGATCAATCCTAGGAGTTGGCTGGCTTGACGAGGCCACCACAGTTCTAAGGTGATCAGGATCTTCATAAAGCTCAAACTCGAAAGGAGTCACGGGTTGAGCAGGAACAACTTTGCTGGCCATTCTATCTTATACAAAAAAGAAAAAATATGTCGAGTTAATTTCAAAAGGAAGACAAATTGACAAAAACCCATCAAACAAAATAATTGAATTGCAATAATACATACTGGAAAACAAGTAAATGCAACAAATCGATACAATTAACAATAAGCATGCGAAGATAAAAGATCACAAAATATATCGTAATTATGCAAAACAAGCAAACTTCACAATAAATTCACAAACTTTATGCTCTTTATGTTCGGTAATGAAATGATCACTAAAAAAAAAAAACTCTTTTTCTCGGAATCCAAACAGTTCCTTAAGGACCCTGTTGGCTTCCATTAAAGGAAAGGAAAAAAAGCCGCAGTCTTTGAATATTATGCTCTCAACCCTTTACTTTTTTGCTTCACTTGAACAGCAAAAGAACACAAAAAACATCGAAACCCAGAATTCATATTTTCATTCTCTAATTAATTCTTAACAATTTCTAAGCAACCAACCAAAGTTTCTCTCTTTAACAAACATAATCTTAAATTAAAGAAGAGAAATACCTACTCTGGAAGAACTGATTTAAGAGAGGCTTGAGAGAAAATATATATAGAGAGAGGCTTTAAAAAGCCTCAGAAATTTCGACGAATTGATTGAGCTGAACTAGGAAAGAAAGAAGGTAAACATGTTAATAATAATAATAATAATAATAATCTAAAGGAGTAAAGGACAGAAAGATTGAGAGTGAGAGAGAGGGAACAACCAAAGAAACAAAACAGTGGTTTGCAAATGGAAGCAAATTTTGACACCACTAACAACAACAACTTAGGAGAGACTGTCTCTATCTCTCTCTTACGATGGAAGGTTTGAGATTTTTATTTTTTATTTTAAAAGTATTTTTTATATATATTTTAAATTAATATATTTTTTAGTATTTTCATATTAATATAAAAAATAATTTT
>Ga0325410_1004786_pt1 | contig 15077 bp, 10 predicted proteins | sample PopdelMetagenome_16_FD_206182 | JGI IMG/M metagenome (GOLD analysis project Ga0325410, IMG submission 206182) | Populus deltoides microbial communities from Bellville, Georgia, United States - Xylem-PdIQD-R3 | ecosystem: Host-associated > Plants > Phyllosphere > Stem > Wood/Secondary xylem... | reverse complement strand
ATAAATATTAGTAATTATAACTTAGCATCACAAAATTTCTAAAAAGTTTTAAATAAAAAATTTATTATTTTTTCTTTTTATGAAGTTAAACATACCGGGAAAAAAACAAATGGTTCTTATTGTTAACACGTCTCCCGTAAAAAGATCAAAACCAGGGGTATCAATGAGATTTTTTTATATTTAAAAATTCGACGGTCTATACAGGTATAAAGCAATGGCTATTATAAGAAAAACAATATCTAAAAACTCTTGTAAAAATTTAAGCGCAGCCAAACGACCGGATAAAAAATTATGGTTCTTTTTAATTATTATTTTAGTGTGATATGATCAAACCGTCTTTTAGTTTTAAACATATCCCATTAATCCATGAATGCATCTACTAGATTATTTATATAATTTTTTAAATTAAATATTTATTTAGTTATAAGAGACTCGCATGGAATCACTCATTTTCACATCAACATCTACATCATGTAAACCTTCACTAGGTCTGCATTTCAATTAATTGTTTTTTTACAATTTGTTTTCTATTTATTTATGAAACCGAACCGAATATTTTTTAAAGTATTCTAATCAATTTAATTGATTTTTTCATAACTTGACTTTTTTATTTTTTTCAATTTAATCAATTTTTTAAATTTTGTTTACTCGTGGAACTTTTAATTTGGATGCATATCTTGTGACTGAAGCATAAATTTAATTAAATCAAGGCCCATTAGTAGTTTCGATGTGACACCATATTTCATAACTGTATATAAAATCAAGGCCAATTACCAAACTTGAAATCTTTTTTTCTTGTTTTGGGATGAATTTGGTGAGTGTTTTTTTCTATTTCTGCCATTTGTGCTTTCTTTCTTTTCTCTGAATATGCTAATTTGTTTGGATTTTTTTATATTTTGTTTCTGGTTTTGTTTAACACAAAGGGCAAAGTGAGCAGCCCGATGATGCATTACAAAGTCAGAGGAGAGCAAGACTCCCGATGATGCTTTACAAAGTCCATGATTGTTTGTGCAGATCTTATCTGGGATATATCTTTTGTAGTAAGGTTCTGGAAATTTAAACGAAAAGACAGTGTAAACATTTTCAATAGTAGCCCAGATCCGCCTTTGCATACCGCTACCTTATTAATAGTAGCCTCATATGGATCGCAATTCAGATGCCACCATTGATGCACTATGAGATAATAGTCTGCCACCATCCATGGACCTCTGAATAATGCATAATAACCATCCTCCAAATTGGAAAACTTGGCCGAATTAAAATCATTCCCCAAATCAACCAACAACATATCTCCCTGAATTTTCTATAGCATTTGGAGTTTCTTCATAAAAAATGAGTATCCAGTCCTCCTTCCCATAAGTTTGACAATCAAGGTTTGACGCCAGGGTTCTCTAATGCGTCGTTTGCCCTCGACACTCAACTGAATTAATGGGCAATCATCCTCCCCATCATCATCATCTGAAACGTATTCATAATACTCATTATCGCATGTCATCCTCTGATCTATGTGACTATCTCCCATAAGAGAATCCTTGTAGCTTAAGTTTCCTTTAGTTTCTCTCCTTGCAGCCAAACTATCAAGACTAGTTTCCTCCACTAGGCGGCGTTTTCCGTTGCCCACTTTAACTTTCTTTTTGGAACGTGATAATAAATCTGGCTCTTCAGCTGAAATCTCTAACTTTATTTTTGGTCCCCTAAAAAAATCAACAGTTAGTTAAGCGTTGCTTATATCATAGTTAAAATAATTAAAATTATGTTGAAGCATATGACTAATTAAACATGTATAATTATCTTACAAATATAAATCTTGGGGTACTGAAATCATTTCCTTCTTTTTTTATTTTTCAGTTTTGTCTTTCTTTTTACGATTTAATCCTTAAATATTTACTTAATTTTAAATTTATCTTAAGAAATCATTTTAATTTACTTCTTATAAAGTTATCGCAGTATCAAATAAACACCAAGATATTTGGTTTGTAATCAATTTTACAAGTATCTATTTTTTTTATCATATAATTAAGTAAAAAATAGATTTTAAAAAATAAAATTCTTAACCCAGTAGAATACATCACCTGAATCGCAGATCTAGTGAGTAAATTAAGCCACCTAGCCAAGATCAATCTCGTCATTTTAATAGTAAAAAAAATTATCTTGAATTTTTCTTTTTAAAGTCAAAAACTTTTTTTATCAGTTTTACAGGTTATTATTGGACCCGTAAAAAAAAAAATTTATCGTCATTTTAATATGATGTAACGATAGAAAATTAATGTAATGTAACAGCTGGAAGGAAGAAAATTTAATTAGAGACAACTTCTCTTGTATGCAATTGTATTTTAATGGAAGAGGAATAGAACACTCGTCCAAGTGTTCTTAAACCCGCACTCGTCTACACAAGTTAACTTAGTGATCCGATTTAATTTTTTATTTAGACCAAGTTTTAGAAAAAAGTTAAACATGGATTGATTTATTTTAATCTGGTCAATTTGATGAGTAAACTTGTGATATAATTAACAAAATCAAAAAATAATAATATTATTTAAAAAAAACTTAAAATTATATTGTTTTTAATTAATTCAGTTTAATTATTCAACTCATAATTTAGACTTTGCGTTAGATCGCGAGTTGAATCAAGTTTAATGAGTTTAGTTAACATTTAAAAGAAACATATTTTTTATAATCATCACAATAATTATGAAAATTTAGTAATTTTCATACTTTCTTTTTTTAATGGAAGATATGATTAAACAAAAAAAAAAAACTAATTGGATAGCTAAATCTATGTAGCCACAACTTGAATAGTATTTTGAGATTTTTTTTTAATTTCACCCTTTAATTATATGATTTTATTTATTTAATTTTTTTTCCAATCACATCCTTTAATATTAGACTGTCTTAAGAATTGTGTTTCATATTTTTTTTCAATATTTTCTGTCAAATTATATATTGGTCTCATGAAATTTGTTTTTTTTTTCTTGATTTCAACTTTCAATATTAGATTTATTAGAAGTGGGATTTCATAATATTTTTTGAAATACTTTGTATGAGGTTATTCTAATCTAATAACTCAAGTCACGGGTTTCGCAAGTTAACCTGAATTGACTCAAATTATTTTTTGTTATCTTTTAACTTAATATTTTTTTTAGTTTTGTTGGATTGATAAGAAATTGACTTTCATAATTTATATTGATTTTCTTTCTATAAGGCTATCACAATCTCATAATGATATATTTTTTTCTTTAATTTTCCTCCTCTTTTTTTTTTGGTGTTTTTTTTTAAATTCGTTTTCTTTTAGATTTTAGCCTCCAACACTTAGTTGATTAGGAATTAAGTTTCATGATTTATTTTAAATTTTTTTTTATGATATGATTTTATTCTCATAACTCAATTCACATATTTAACGGGTTTACCAGGTTAACCCAAACTATATTTTTTTAAATTGATTTTTATTTTTTTTTTCCTTTGACATTCTTTGTTATTGAGAATTGAATTTCCTAACTTATTTCTATTTATTTTTTATAGGATCATTACGCTCTCATGATCTGAGTCGTAAATTTTGTAGGTTAGTTAGGGTTGGTCCGAGTCGATTCAACATGTCATGTTATCATCTCAATATTTTTTAAAAATATCATCTAATATGTCATCATCAAAATAATTAAAAAAATATATCATCCAATATATATCATATTTTTAATTTATTATTAAGTTTTTTTATGTTAAAACATACAATTTGTAACACATTTATATATTTTTTTTTATTTAAACAAAAAATTCAACTTTACAATGTAGCGCTAACCAAGAATCTATTCTTTAACTACTCCACGTAGATAGCCCCTTTGTATTCCTGCATCGCGCTGCAGTTCTTTTAAAGTTTGAATTTAATCTCAACCGTTAAAAGTTCCAAGTCTTAACCATCACGATGTTTTCATGGAACATCTTTTCACAAATTTCAAACTCAAATTAACTATTTATTTCTATATTAAAAACACACTATATTCTGATAAGCATCCCTAAACTTTTCATTGTAATTCATATCGATCCCCAGAGGAGTGATTAAAAGAAAATAACATAGATTTAAACCAATTATTTTTATTAAAATAACAATGTTTTATTATATTTTTACAAGATACTCCATCATATTTAGCCAAGTTAATTAAATTATTAAAATCCATTTAATTCAAATCAGGAGTTAATAGTGTGAAAGCCTGAATAATTTAAATCTCATGCAAATGGCTGAAAATACGTGTCACGTATTAGGCAATAAGGGCATCATAGCCATTTGAAAACCACAATATCGCTATTCTAGTCTAGTAATTTATTTTAACAAAAAATAAATTAAAAAATGACCAAAAAAATAGAGTTGACGTGAGATAACCCGCCAATCCTACAATCTAGGTGATGAGATTTGCATAGTCAAATTGAATAAATTTCTATTCTCCTTATATCTGTCTCTATTTTATTGAATAAATATTAGTAATTATAACTTAGCATCACAAAATTTCTAAAAAGTTTCAAATAAAAAATTTATCATTTTTTTCATAGCTTGACTTTTTTATTTTTTTCAATTTAATCAATTTTTTAATTTTGTTTACTCATCCCCTATAATTTCCTATAATTTATACTTCCAAAATCTTCAGCTGATGGAACTTTTAATTTGGATGCATATCTTGTGACTGAAGCATAAATTTGATTAAATCAAGGCCCATTAGTAGTTTTGATGGGACATAACGGTATATAAAATCAAGGCCCATTAGCAAGGAAAATAAAACATTAAAAAAATTTAAAAATAGAGGTTAGTCTTTTTTTTTTACACAAAATTTAAAAATAGGTTACCATATCAATTTTGTTTGTCTCATACCAAGTCCTCCTCCATAGTAGGTGGCTCTAGCGATCTCGGAGCTTGGTTGTTGTTGAAGTTTTGCAGCTGCTCTTTGTGCTTATGCAAGCCCTTCTCTGCCATCCCCTCTATTCGTGACCTGACTGCGTGCGTATGTGTTGAACTTGAAGCTTGGTTGCTGTGATGGATGTCGGTTTGACTGCCTCATTCTTTCCAGCAAAACGGGCTAAGTGCCTCTTTAGCATTCAACAAAGGGTAAAAAAATACGAAAGCTCTTCCCAATTCGTTTGTCTCTGCCCCCTCTCTGTCTCTCTCCGAACATAAAGGGTAAAAAATAGAAACAAGAACACAAAGGGCAAGGGGCAAAATCTAATTCATCTTCGATCAAAACAAGATAACTGGTAACCCAAACTCAAAATCTTTTTTTCTTGTTTTGGGATGAATTTGGTGAGTGTTTTTTTATATTTCTGCCATTTGTGCTTTCTTTCTTTCTTCTGAATATGCTAATTTGTTTGGATTTTTTTATATTTTGTTTCTGGTTTTGTTTAACACAAAGGGCAAAGTGAGCAGCCTGATGATGCATTACAAAGTCAGAGGAGAGCAAGCAACCTGATGATGCTTTACAAAGTCCAGGATTGTTTGTGCAGATCTTAGCTAGGATATATCTTTTGTAGTAAGGTTCTGAAAATTTAAACGAAAAGACAATTTAAACATTTACAATAGTAGCCCAGATTCGCCCTTGCATACCGCTACCTTATCAATAGTAGCCTCATATGGATCGCAATTCGGATGCCGCCATTGATGCACCATGAGATAATAGTCTGCCACCATCCATCTACCTCTGAATAATGCATAATAACGATCCTCCAAATTGGAAAACTTGGCCGAAAAAAATCATTCCCCAAATCAACCAACATATTTCCCTGAATTTTCTATAGCATTTGGAGTTTCTTCATCAAATATGAGTATCCGGTCCTCTTTCCTATAAATTTTGACAATCAAGGTTTGACGTCAGGGTTCTCTAATGCGTCGCATGCCCTCGGCACTCAACTGAATTAATGGGCAATCATCCTCCCCATCATCATCATCTGAAACGTATTCATCATACTCATTATCACATGTCATCCTCTGATTTGTGTGACTATCTCCCACAAGAGAATCCTTGTAGCTTCAGTTTCCTGTAGTTTCTCTCCCTGTAGCCAAACTATCAAGACTAGTTTCCTCCACTAGGCGGCGTTTTTCGTTGTCCACTTTAACTTTCTTTTTGGAACGTGATAATAAATCTGGCTCTTCAGCTGAAATCTCTAACTTCATTTTTGGTCCCCTAAAAAAAATCATCAGTTAGTTAAGCGTTGCTTATATCGTAGTTAAAATAATTAAAATTATGTCGAAGCATATGACTAATTAAACATGTATAATTATCTTACTAATATAAAACTTGGGGTACTGAAATCATTTCCTTCTTTTTTATTTTTCAGTTTTGTCTTTCTTTTTACGATTTAATCCTTCAATATTTACTTACTTTTAAATTTATCTTAAGAAATCATTTTAATTTACTTCTTATAAAGTTATCACAGTATCACAAGTCTGTCGGTATTGTAGTATCGTTTACAATATTTACTGCCGCGCCACAATTACCGACAGAATTTCCATCGGAATTAACGAGTCTTTTACTAATGGAATATCCGTCGGTAATTACCGTTGAATTTTACAGACGGAAATATTTCATCGGTAACTTGGTGGCGGGAATTTTTTTCGGCGCGCTGATCCGTCTGTAATTCCGTCGGTATTGTTTTTTTATTACCGACAGAAATGGTGATGGAATTAGAATTACCGACGATCATGACTCCGACAGAATAAATCCGTCGGAGATACCATCGGTAAAATTATTACCGATGGTTTGTATTCCTTATACCGACGGAAATAATCCATCGGTAAAACTGTATAATGGCGTAGTGAATATTATTTTAAAAAAACTTAAAAATTATATTGTTTTTAATTAATTCAGTTTAATTATTCAACTCATAATTTAGACCTTGCGTTAGATCATGAGTTAAATGAGTTTAGTTAATATTTAAAAGAAACATATTCTTTATAATCATCGCAATAATTATGAAAATATAGTTAGTAATTTTCATACTTTCTTTTTTTAATGGAAGATATGATTAAACAAAAAAAAACTAATTGGATAGCTAAATCTATGTAGCCACAACTTGAATAGTATTTTGAGATTTTTTTTAATTTCACCCTTTAATTATATGATTTTATTTATTTAATTTTGTTTTCAATTACATCCTTTAATATTAGACTGTCTTAAGAATTGTGTTTCATATTTTTTTTCAATTTTTTCTGTCAAATTATATATTGGTCTCATGAAATTAGTTTTTTTTCTTGATTTCAACTTTCAATATTAGATTTATTGGAAGTGGGATTTCATAATATTTTTTGAAATACTTTGTATGAGGTTATTCTGATCTAATAACTCAAGTCACGGGTTTCACAAGTTAACCTGAATTAACTCAAATTATTTTTTGTTATTTTTTAACTTAATATTTTTTTTAGTTTTGTTGGATTGATTAGGAATTGATTTTCATAATTTATATTGATTTTCTTTCTATAAGGCTATCACAACTCATAATGCTATCTTTTTTTTCTTTAATTTTCCTCCTTTCTTTTCTTTTTTTTGGTCTTTTTTTTTTAAATCCATTTTCTTTTAGATTTTAGCCTCCAACATTTAGTTGGTTAGGAATTAAGTGTCGTGATTTTTTTCAAATTGCTTTCTATGGGATGATTTTATTCTCATAACTCAACTCACATGTTTAACAAGTTTACTCAGGTTAATTCAAGCTATATTTTTTTAAATTGGTTTATTAAAAAAAATCTTGTCCTTTAACATTCTTTGTTATTGAGAATTGAATTTACTAACTTATTTCTACTTATTTTTTATAGGATCTTTACGCTTGTCACACCCGACATCGCGGTGGCCTTAAAAATTAAATATAATCTTTGGAAAGAATGAATTTCTGGCATCCTATTCTTTGATGGTGAATGGTCTTTGTTTAAGGAGTCATCACCTAGTATGATGGTCACTAGGAACCCTAACTGGTCAATAGAGATTCTATGGTACGAGACTGGTTACGCAAAAGGAAAGATATTATCACCCCTTAAGCGTCCTGCCTAAGGCAGGCTGCATTGCTGACTTTGTCATAAATTGCTAATGTTTTGTTGGTTTACGCTACAGTGGTTTTGCGTGTAATATTCTTGACTCTGGTGTTAGTGAATATTTAACTACAGATATTTCCAACTCTTTGTTGGTAAATATCACGTAGCTATAAAAATAAAATAAATTTAAATCAGTTATTTTTTAATTCCTGACTCTGGCGTCAGTGAATAAACAAATCAAATAAATTTATTTTTACGCATCACACAAAAAATAAAATAAATTTAAATCAGTATTTTTTTATTCCCGACTCTGGCGTCAGTGAATAAATAAATAAAAATAAATTTATTTTTACGCATGCACATATTTTTTTATTTTTTCTAGCTAAATAAAATACAATGAATAAAAATAATATAAATTTAAACCGGTATTTTTATTCCTGACTCTGGCGTCAGTGAATAAACCAATAAATTTACATTATTTTTATTCATGCATACACATTATTTATTCTTTTATTTTTTTGCCTTTTATTTTGTTGGGCTGGGCCCAGCTCAGCCCATGTGGGCTGGGCTAAGCCCAGCCAGCCCGGCCTAGTCGCTGGCCCAAGCCAGTGACCGGCTGGGCAGATGACTGATGCACGCGTGAAGCAATTTCACGCGTGCATCAACAGTGCGAAGGTAATTAAATTACCTTCGCACTGTTCAAATGCTTATTTGAACACAGAATGAAATGGGAATTGAGCTCACCTGCTTCTGGAGATGACGAAGAAGGCTGCAACGCTAGTAGCTGCCACTCTCGTTCGACGGCTTTCCTCTCTCCACCCATTGTGCCCATTGTCTTCCCTTCTTTTGATTTCTCAATTCTTGAGATGAAGAAGCTGAGAAGGTAATGGGTATGTTTGTTTTCTCTGAATTGTTTTACTGATTCCGGGTTGCTCTTTTTTTTTTGCAGGGACTAAGATAATTGCAGGGATAATTCTCCTCTCTATATATGCTACTCTTTTCCTCTCTCCTTCTCTCTGTGTATGTTTTTTTTTTAGTTTATGCTCTGCTTTTTTTTTTCTCTGTTCCTCCTCTGTTTTTCTAGGTTGATTTTTCGGCTCTGTCTTTTTTTTTTTTTAATCTTTCACTCGTTCTCTGTTTCCAGTGTTCTGTTTTTTTTTTTGCTCTGTATTTCTGCTCTCTGTTTTTGCTCTGTTTTTTGGGTTCCTTTTTCTCCCTGTGCTAGGTTTTCTACTCCCTTTTATAGAGACCCACAGCTTGCCCCTAATCAGTCCTGCCTTTGCAAGACTGTATCTCCCACGAAAGAGATCGTGGGCAAGGGACGTGGTCCATGATTGGATCTGTTGCAGATTTTCAGGTCTCCGGTTGAATCGGGATGAAGAAGATCACACGGCTCTCCCACTAGCAACGGCGACGTTTCGGTCAAAAGACATATTTTTACTTTTTGACCCCTGAACTTTGGAAATTCGGCAATTGAACCCCTAAGCAATTAAACATTTCTTTTAATTTTGCCCCTTTTGGATTAATTTCAATTAAATCCCTAAATTGGTACACTGTTTACAAAACAGTCCTTAATTCCTGGATTGTTCAATTTAACCCTTAATTAAATCTTTAACTTTTAATTCTTTCAAAATTGATCAATTAACTCTCAAATTACATCCCCAAACTTCAAATTTTATTGTTTTAACCCCACTGTCAACTATATTTAATTTTTTTATTATTTGTTCAAAAATTGGGTTATGACAACGCTCTCATGATTTAAGTCGCAAGTTTTGTAAGTTAGTTAGGGTTGGTCCGAGTCGATTCGACATGTCATGTTACCATCTCAATATTTTTTAAAAATATCATCTAATATGTCATCATCAAAATAATTAAAAAAATATATCATCCAATATATATCATATTTTTAATTCATTATTAAATTTTTTTATGTTAAAACATACAATTTGTAACACATTTATATATTTTTTTATTTAAACAAAAAATTCAACTTTACAATGTAACGCTAACCAAGAATCTATTCTTTAACTACTCCACTAGCAAGTCTATATATCCAAATCAAGCAGAGTCCACACATACCAAGGCATCTTCAATAACAAAATCCATTTGAAAATAGTAGCTCGATACATCAACTTGAATATTTTAAAATCCTTGTTAATTATTTAATACATCAACTTGAATCTTTATTCTAGTCCAGTAATTAGTCCAGTAATTTATTTTAACAAAAATATATTAAAAAAATGACCCAAAAAAACAAAGTTGACCTGACATAACCCGCCAATCCCACAATCTAGGTGATGAGATTTGCATAGTCAAATTGAAAGGAAATAAAAGAAAATCATGAAGCCTGATTTAAAAAAAAAAAACTCAATGTGGAATAATAAAATTGCAAAAAAAAAAGTCAATGTAAAAAAATAAACCCTAAAATAAGAACAATGTTAACCTAAGTTAAGTTTTCAAATTTTCAATTCGAGTCAGGAAACCGAGATAACTCAATAAAAAATAAAACACAAAGTTCAATTCCCAACAAACTCCATACTGGAGGATAAGATTGGAAGAAAAAAAAATTTACAAAAAGATCTTCAACAAAAAAATAAAAATTAAAAGAATGAGGATTAAATTAGAAATTAAAACAAATAAAAGGACCTTTTATATTTTTGAATCCCTTTTTGAATCAAGGGATGAAATTGAAAAAAAAATTCAATTTCACAAAAGAATCATTAACAAAAAAACAACAATTAAAATATTGAGGGCATATTTTTTAAAAAAAAGAATAATTTGCAAGTTTTTAATTGAAGAATAAAATTAAAACAACTTTAAATTTAAAAAAAAAACCATGAACAAAAAACCAGAATCAAAATTCAAATGACAGTGCAATGAAGGCTGGGGTTTCAAGGAAAAGAGATAGGAGGGGTCAACGACACACCATCAAGAATCAGTTTACACATGCTACCGTATACTAAAGAGCATTTTGTAGCATATTTACTGGCACCATAGATGGCTAGGTTTGCCCACTAAAAAAGGTTGCATGCACCATTATAGCATCGTGTAACCTTTCTCTCTCTAGTATATGGCTATATGCAATGCACACTTAGGCTCTTTTACCCTACATGTTAACTTAAATCCCTATATTTGTTTCATAATCAAATGTTTGGACAAATCAAGCATCAACGGAATGAAGGAACGAATCATAGACACGAAATTTGTGTATACACTTTTCTTCCCGGTTATATATATAAAATTTTAAAAAAAACTTTAAATGGACTGGTGGGGTCAGCTGGGCCTTAAACACAGGAGCCCGAGCTCGGCTCATGTAAATATAAGGCTATATGGGCCTATAGGATGGGCCAATATGTTGAGAATCTCAGTTCGGGCTTTGAAAAAGAAAACATTAGATGTACGGGTCAAGTCTACTAAGCGTAAGCCACATAGGCCTGAGCTAGGATCATGATAATATCGGGCCTTGTGGGATGTAGAAATGGGCTGAAAATCTCAATGCAGGCCCGTCCAGATTCTACCGAGCTTGGGCTAATCTATTATGCTACCCAGCCTATCAACATGTCTTGCGGAAGCGCCGACCAAGTGCACATCATAAATTCTTTGAGTGTTTGCTAGTCAAAGCCTTCAGAAAAATGGTAAAGAAGGAAATGAGTTTTTGCAAAATAATTCATAATCACTTGATGGATAATGTTAAGCATGCATGCTTTACAAAGATGAGATTTCCCCAATACAAAACATTTGCACGTTTGCATGGTACGGTATAACAATTTAGAATGTGTTCGATAATATGATAATTTTATTATTATAATTTTAAAAAATAAATTTTAGAAATTATATTTAGTTGTGATTTCAAAAAATATATATTTAATTAAAACTCTATGAGAAGAATTTTTACATGTAAAATAAAAAAAATCAAGTCTCTAAAAATAAAAACATGTTATTTAAATTTTTATAAAATCAAGGTTTGAAATATAATTATATATTAAATCCAATATAAAAAAAAACAAAACTCATTTATCTAGCCAAATAATTTTTTATTTTATAATTGAATTACTACCGTACGAAACAATTTTTTAAGATCTCTTTGTCTTTACGGTCACATCGTGTTTTTTTTTTTAATTTTAAATATTTTTTAGTATTTTTAGATTATTTAAATGTACTGATATAAAAATTAAATTTTAAAAAATAAAAAAATATATATTATTTTAATATATTTTTAAATAAAAAATAATTTAAAAATCAACAACTATACAATGTCCTGTAATTGAACTTCCCGAAAATAGGAAGAACAGTGCTAACTGCCAATGAAACAAAATAATCCTAAGAAGACACATCAAAGTACAGACAGAAAACAGTGGAAGCACGATTCTTCTTGTCCCCCCAACACGCACGCCCACAATTCCTTCATGAAAGCCTGCGTAAGTTCCATAGTATTCTAGCAACTTTATCCCCAGATCATATGTAGGCAAGATATTGCAATATTCCAAAAGAGTGAAAAATTAAGTTTTCACCTTGACACATTTTGTTCTTGTCTGGACCTGTTATTTCAGGATCATGTTCTGAGATTTTGCAACGCACTTGGTGAGAGTGATTATGATGGAGCTTGTAGTGAGTTTTTACCTGCAATGTATCGCAAATGGTTAAGATCGGTGAATTCAGGGAAGACATAAGACAAGTAGCTGATATCTGGAACCAAGTTAAGAAGAAATAAAAACTAAAAAACATAACTTCATTCAAGGAAGATGAACTCCATGCTCCTCGGATATGGATGATGATTAACAATTTCCCATGCATAATTTTATTATCTGTGGGATTTATGATACGCATAAGAATGAAATTTGTAATTTCCAAGGATCAAAGGCAACATTAAAAATCTTATGTCGAATAATTCCACAAACAAAACACTGTGAGCACTGTGATAGAAACGATCATACAATTGAAGAATGTCGGACCCTCAGATTCCATTGCAAGTATTGTGACAGGAGAGGCCATCCTAAGGATAGATGTAAATTTAAAAATAAAACATAGGTTTCCAAAGACATAGGAACTCAAGGCAGTAGGTACAGTCAATCCAAGCAACAACGTCAAGGGAGGGAACACCAATCCGTGTGGGTCCTTTCCTGCTACCCATGCAGCAAACATAGCTCCAGTGCATGAGGGCAAGTCACATGACTTCAGCGTGCCAACCCAGCTAGGCTCTCAATCTAACCCTAGCCTCTCAATCCAACTCTTTACATGAGCTTTCTGCAGAGCAACTCCAAAAATTAGCATTTGCTATTTCTATGATCCATAATGATGACCCATAATATGAAGGATTGATTTCAATTAGCGGATAAAATAGTTTTTTAAACATAGATTTTCTTTTCGGTATGATTTTATCTTTAGAAATCCTGAGAGGATAAGTCAGTTTGATAAGGTTAATTACTGCAAGTTTAACTCATTAATTCCTCAGGTAATAGCAATGTTTATGCAAATGCTGCAAGTTCGGCTACTTTTTCCATAGGAGATTATGACCTTGAACATGGGAATAATAGCAATCCATATAAGATAACTTTGGACGAATAAAACTAATGATAATATATGCCAACCATATGTAGGAGCATTCACACTGAGGAAAGCTTTTCTTTTTGTTCTTCACACAAACTTTTCAATGACCACCCAAGTCGTTGTCTCAGCAATAAAATCATCATTTACCAACTCTGTCTCCATATCACAAATTCCAAAGTCCATGAATTTTTTTAATATAAAATATAATATAATAATTAAATCTACTCATGTTGAATTTATTAAATGTAAATTAAAAATGATTCTAATAAATACACATCTAACTAAAGTAGTTGAGGGTTCCAATAAATTAAGGATCTTAATTTATTCGGAATGTGATATGAAAACTTTTGTCACTAATGCACGCCTTGTCGTCACCAAATACCTCTTGAGACGAGTACTTTTTGTTGCCATGACTATCTCCTCCTAGTTGCTAAAGAAATTAAATCAGTAAATCAAAATAATTTAAAAATATATAAAAAATTAATTTAAAATAAATTAAAAAATAAAAATATTATTTTTTAAAAAAATTTTAAAATTCAAAAACAAATAATATCACAGCCATGTAATAACAATATATATTAGTAGCCAGTAGCTAATAAACTTTACGTCAAGTGTAAGGAGCTTATTATTAATAAGCAAAAAGCCTATTGATATAAAAACAAGAGAAAAGGGTATTTGAGTATTTTAAGATTTGTCAATTCGATCGAAATAAATTGCCTTTATCTTTTAGGTTAAAATTAACCTTGTTGATATTTAATTTTTAATATATATTTTGACATGAAATATTAATATGATTTAAATAAATTATAGATAAAAAAAATTGATCTAAAAAAACTATTGGTTGACTTGTTTTTGATGAAAGTCAAAACTCTCTAATAGAACTCTCTATCACATGTATAAAAGAAATGAATTTTTTTGGTGTTTATAAAGTGAAAAGTTAAAATTAGATACAAATGACACACAAGCTTTTAGAAGAGAGATCCTAGATAAAGTTGACTTCGAACTTAAACCTACACACAAACATGCTTGGGCCGACTCGAGAAGTGTTATCAAGCTTTTAGAGGAAATATGTCCTAAACAAAGAGAGCATTGAGTTTAAACTCATACACAAACATATGTGCACTCCAGCTTTTAGAGGGAAGAGCTTTTAGAGGAAAGGGGTACTAAGCAAAGTAGATTTTGGGCTTAAACTCACACACAAACGTGTGCACATGCCGGCTCGGGTTTGGGGTTTGGGTCAATCCTGGGTGTGAATTTGAGTTTATTGTAAAATAATAATTTAGGCTCTAAAAGATTATTTTTTGCTAATTGAAATTTGAACTTAACCCTGATCTATGAAGAATTATTTCTTTTAACTCATTGTTTTATGTAATCCAACCCATGAAAGTTAACAATCTCTTCCAAAAGCTTTTTCTACAAAACTTCAACAGTTTTTTAGCTAAAAAAAATCAGATTTATAGCCAAAATATTCAGGTTTAATTTTTTTTTATGGTGGCCAATCAAAGATTGATAATACTGACAATTAATTCTAATT
>Ga0325410_1004783_pt1 | contig 15086 bp, 9 predicted proteins | sample PopdelMetagenome_16_FD_206182 | JGI IMG/M metagenome (GOLD analysis project Ga0325410, IMG submission 206182) | Populus deltoides microbial communities from Bellville, Georgia, United States - Xylem-PdIQD-R3 | ecosystem: Host-associated > Plants > Phyllosphere > Stem > Wood/Secondary xylem... | reverse complement strand
TATATATATATATATATATATATCAACCATCCCAATATCCATAAAGATTCAATGTAAAGTTACTTGAAATATAATTAACTTTATGTGTTAACTAAAAAAAAAAATTGAAAGCATAGAACCTTGATTCTTTAAGCCACCAACTAATTGGTTGTTGCCTAAGTCGAGAATCTCCAGTTCTTTGAAAGGCAGAAACAAAGACGCATTGAGATCCAAGTCTTCGACTGCATTGAGAAATTCAGAATTTACGCTATAAAGATATAGTTCGATCACTCGGTTTGTGGTGTTGTCACACACAACCCTATCCCAGTTACAGCAATTAAAATGCTCTTTATCCCAACCTTCTAGCTCATAGGACCTAGCACCTGCATGATTGAACCAAGCTTTTATCTCTAAGAGACTAATTCTCTCTTCCTCCAAACAACAATGGCACCGCTCGTTGACGAAGGCCAGTGCCATGAGCAGCATCCACACCCACATTTGCCTCATCTTCATAACGCTCCATTTGACCACATACAAAAGCAAGCAAGCTGTCTCTTATATACAATTTAATTTGTCCTCTTCATGCGTTTGATCAAAGGATTTTCCCATGATAAACTTTTAGACTTTGGTGGTCTCCTCACGATCTTTTTTCAGAGAAATCTGCTTCTCATTTGTAGCTTGCCATCTTCCTACTGGCACACTAGCTTTAATTATATGTCCACTTGATTATTATTAAAGAAAAATAAAAATACTCCACGTCCACTATTGTCAGCTTCCGAGAACGCATGCAGGACCCAGTTCAATCTCAATATGGATTTTTATAAGCAAATCTTAGAGGAACAGTTTCCTGCATAATTACTAGAATTCTTTGGTTTGATTTAATTTGATATTAATGATTTTTGACCTTTTGTTTGAGATCAATTACCTAAAGAAACCTTGAATGGAGCAGCCATTTGTACGCATATGCTTGACTTGAGGTCTGCCATTTTGATTTTAAAATACCAGCAGGCAGTAATTTCTTGGTGATTTCCTTATAGAAACTGGTGGTCTCCTCACGACCTTTTAATTTTAAAAAAACTCTTGTCGGAGCATGATTAAAGCTAGGATTCAACCAGTATCAGGAAATGACTGTCATCTTTAAAAGAAATTTGGTCACCCACTTCCACTTGTTTCTCTTTGTGGACCTCCGTTGCGAAGTTGCAGTGAAACAAACTCGCAATTGCAGCACTTGCCAGGTTCTCCGTGCTTTGCCAGGTTGAACAATTTAATTTATTTATTTAAAAAAATTGACAGGTTAATAAAAATTCAAGTTTCAAGTCATTCGTTCAAGGAATAATTTAAATAATATATATATATATATAAAATAACAATAAATAATTAAAAAATTAAAAAAAACAAGACTTGAGTCTATTAGATTATTAAATAAAACAATGCTAATCTAATTAAAGAAAAAAAAGGTAAAACTAAAAAAAGAAGAAGCAGAAAACATACGTACCAAACAACACGTACACATAAATCATGGTACACACGCTTCATCTAATATAAATGCATTTGTAACGTGTTACATGTTAGAATTAAAGCGTAAAATGTCGTGGACGCCGATGCTTGACTTGCGGTGTTCCCATTTTGTGGTGCATTTTTTAAACTTGTTTTTTGGATTTTTTTTTATTATTATTAAGCTAGCCAATCAACTCATCAGCCAAACATACCACATCGAACTTAATTAGGCAATGAAATTTATTTGTATCAATGAATTTTCTTTGCTATATTATATCTAAAATAAGAACTGAATACATTATATATAAAAATTAAATTAATTAATGAGATCTTGACATTGGAGTCAAGGTAATTAGGGGACTTTGTTCTTAAGCAAAAAGTTTTTAACTCCAAGTCAATTTAAGTAGGCCTTATTGCTTGGGAGTTAAAGAGATTAGCTGCCACTTCATCATCAAATCAAAATTAAAATGTTAAAGAACTCACCATTAATTGCCATTAAGCTCCATTGAGTGTAAAAAATGAATTTATAAAATAGTCAAAAGTGGGATGTCGTGATTTCAACAATGCCGTTTCAGAAAATTGATAGTCATGATGAAAAGAAGAATACAGAATTGTTGAGTTGAAACGTGAACGTCGTACGTGTTCGCCTGAATTGTATAGTGACGATGGTGGAACTGACGCGGTTGCATGGCACCAACCAGTACTTTCCTAATGATTTCCTTGCGGAAGAAATTATGGCATGTTGGAAAACGATGCCACCCTAACAATCCAAGAGTTCAAATTCAACTTGAATAAAAGCATGATAAATGGATAATTTAGAGGAGAAAGGATCCAAGAACATCATGAAACAGGGGATTGTTCTATTTGGTTATGTAACAATCTCAACAGCTAATTAAGAGGTTAGATTGTAGGGTCTAATTTCAAATGCAAGACTCTATTGATTCTCATCATTATAGTAATAAAACCATGAACATTTTTATTAAATTAAGAGGAAACACAAAATCAAACAAGAAAATCTTAAGAGTTCAGAAATAAATCTAACATTGTCGAACAGACTGTGAGCAAACCCAGATTTGGTGGAAGATAGAAATATGAAGAGAGAGCAGAAATTGATGGTCTCTTCTGCTTTTCATGGCCTCCTTGTTTTGCATATAAGGTTCGGCCATCTAAGCCTTTCATGGGGTTTGAATTTCCTGGCCTCCTGAGTTGATTTCATCTGGGCTAGACTTGAATATTTCTATATATACACTTAAGGCTGGGTGAGCTTGTCTCCTTAGCAGGCCTTCTTAGGCTTTTGTGCTGCCAAACTATGTCAGCTCTAAGCTCATTATTATCTGAATGAAATCATTGCATACTTGCTATCGAGAAGAGTTTTTTCCAGATGGATTACTCTCACATTGCAACAGCAGTAATCAATCATGGCACCCAACTCAGTGGAAACGGTGATCGGTACAATGACTTCAAGTCACGGTTACCTCTTCTTTTTTCTTTTTTCTTTTTTTGTTACGAAAAAACAAGTAAAGTGTATATATCTATGGAATTCAGTTACAGAAAATGTAAAATACACTTGTCATGGCTGATTGAAATCGTGGAAGAAAAAACTAGAGGAAAGATAACCGATTGACCCCCAACGAAGACCAATGCAGAGGAATTTCCAAGGGGAAAAACGGTGGCGGCTTTATGATGCAGTTCATCTAAAGATAAACCTAATCTGAATTAATTGTTCGGTCTCCTTCAAAGCGAAATAACTTTGCCAGGTTTCCTCCCAGTGACATTACATTTTTAAAGTTAAAAGTGCTGAAGGACAATTCAAAGACAATAAGTAGTATTAAACTTAACAAGCTAGTTCAATGGAGGAGAATGGTGTGCTGAAACTCTATGATTTTCAAAGAAATTGAAGCATATCAGATCCATGCTGCTGCATTCGCAGGAAACTAGCACCCATTCACAATGTGCTAAATGTCAATGCAGAGCTTTAAATCATCTACAGAGGCTCATGAAGAAAATAGGCATAAATGATAACAGATAACACACCAGAGCACTCTACGTAAGCTGATATCTTTAGAAAATTCAAAGGCATGAATGAAAAAGAAAAGCTAGGAATATCTAAGTCAACTCTTAATTTGTAACAGTCAACAACTTCATGTTTGGTGTGTACTGTAAACTGAAGCCATGCTCTCCACATAATCATGAGCTTCATCTGCAAAAAACCATTTTCACTTCTTGGGACAAGGGATCAAAAAAATACAAACCTGTTGTTGGCTTACATTCATAATTTATATCAAGCCCTAGCTGCTGCTCGAAGGAAGTCCTTCAAGGAAAAAAATCCGGAACTAAAATGCTGAGAGGTCCTTCTTGGAGGTCAGAAAGCTGGAGTTCTACTAGAAGAAGATACCTCTGGAGAGAGTAATAAAGGAAGCCTGAAATGCTTAGAGTTTTCTTACCGAAGCTTCAAGTTAAGATCATTTTCATTTCAATTTGGATGTAGAAATAATGATGGGATATGAAAATTAGGTTAATTATATTTTGAAAAAGGGTATATATGAAAGTTAAATCCTCTGTTCAAATGAACAAAGTGTTGGATTGTTGCCATTATGTGCAGCAATCATAGAGCATTTACAGCCTATCTTCTAGAAGAGGATGGCTGCCATTGCCATTGTCAAAGAGGGCTGCTAGGTGCAGCTACCATTGTTGAAGAAGAGCTGGAGTTGGCAGCCATCTTTGTTGAAGAAGAGCTGGAATTGGCAGCCACCATTGTTGACAAAAGAGCTGGAGGAGCTGCCATGGATGCCTATAAATAGAGGCATACATTAGAGAGCAAAATGAGAGTTAAGAGAAGGAGAGTGTAGAGCCAAAGATGTGAGAGATGTAGGAGAGAGTGGGCTGCCAAGGCAGCCAGCAGTAGCTGCCATTGCAGCACTGAGAAGAGAGAAATAGAGTGAGGTTGAGAGTTGCTAAAGAGGGGATAATTCCTCCTCCTCTATTGTTGTAAATCTTGTTCTCTCCCTATATAATTCAATGGCTTCTCCCGTGGATGTAGGCGGTTTGCCGAACCACGTTAAATATTGTGTCAGTGTGCTTAGCCTCCAATGGGCAAATATCAGAACATCACCGGTCGGAATTCCCTACACAAAGGGCTCAACTTGAGCAAGAGTAAACAAGCTATCCTTCGAGGTCATTGGAACATACCACTCATATTAATCTTTTCTATTTAAGGGAATTCATACATCCACTCATCTTAAGCTGGAAAACTTATGGAAAGCATTCGCAATAAATTCATAAATCCCGTATTACAAGAAGCCAAGAATTGGTTGGTTGCTCAGCACAACATAACTGATACAAACAATTACTGATACAAGCACAAGGACAAACACAAGTCACATCAAAACAGAAAGGCTAAGCAACAAGAACACTTCCACAGAACACTTCTCACAGGCAAATTGTTAAACATGCAGTGAGCAACCATTGATTTGGAATGCGACTGCTTCTCCACAGAGGATTACAACAAATTCAGAAGCAGACCACACGCTCCTGATAAGATCCAATCACCTTCTGAATCTGGACAACTTGGGAAAGTTAATAGCCAAAAAGCAGCAGCAAGTGTCGATGCATTCTTCAATGAAGTAAAACCACCTACGTCGCCAATGCGGATTTATGCACAGTACTGCTGCAATTGTCAATACCATAATTATGTAACACACACCAAAGCTGGCATAGAAACTGTACATGTCTATGAAGCCACCATCTCCATTGGAATCGTTAGGCACTCTCGCGGATGGTGATTCTGTCTTGTCGCAACTGTTTTGCAATGGAGGTCCACAAAGAAGAGGATTCCCTTTATAACTGCTCTCATCGAAGGTAGCAAATTGATTTTTCATCTCCGGTGTTCTTCCTGACAAATTATTGTACGACACGTTGAAAACTGCTAGAAAGGTCAGCTCAATGAGTTGTGCAGGAATTCTCCCATTCAAGTTGTTGTGAGAAAGATCCAAGCTCTCTATCTGCTTCAGGTTGGAGAAGGATGAAGGGATCAATCCAGTGAGATTATTTTGCGACAGATTTAGAGCATATATCCCACTTAAGTTTCCCCATTCTGTCGGGATTTCTCCAGTGAATCTGTTACAAGAAAGATCCATAAAAGACATGTAACGAAGGATATCGCCTTCGTAAGTGTAGAAATTTTTCTTTGATGTAAGCTCTACAGATATTTTTACACTGATCTCTGGCGACAAACTTCTGTCACCAGGATAAAAACCCACGTTCCCAAAAATATCTTTCGGGATTCCATCATCTTCTGTCATCGTAAAAGTGCTAACCCAAGTTTTTTCATCCGATGCCGTAAAATTTAAATAGCTCAAACATGAGGGTAACAGACCAGAAAAATTATTATCTGAAAGATCCAATATGCTTAATTTCCTTAACAAGCATAACTGATGAGGAAGTTTCCCATTGAATTGATTAGATTTGAGAACAAAAATGCTCAATTCCGAAAGGCTATCAATCCAATTTGGAATGGGCCCAGTTAAGTTGTTATCGCCGAGATCTAATGTCACCAACGAAGAGAGATTATAAAAATCATATGCCAGTGGACCGCTCAATTGATTCCTGTAAAGGTGGACATAGCGTAAATCTGATGCATGGAAGCCCAACGGCAAAGACCCAGACAGATTGTTTTCAGAAAGATCTAAAAATTCAAGCCCAGAAGAATTGAAATATTCTATTGGAATGGTACCTTCAAAATGATTTCTGGACAAGTCAATTCCCTGCGAGGATATTGAAGAGTTCCCAATTCCCCTTGGAAGCATGCCGGACAAAAGATTGTTACTGATATCAAACCACATAAATGATGATGCCAGAGTAAAGGTACCAGATACTTGTCCTGCAAAGTTGTTTCCATCGAGAAAGAGGTAACGTAGGTCAGTCATGTTGAGCACAGAGAGTGGTAATCGCCCTGTGAAATTGTTATTGGACAGCTTTAAAAACCACAACGAGGTTGGCAAATTATGCGCAAGCAGTTCACAAGACATGTGATTGTTGGAAAGATCCAAGTATGCGCGAGAGCTCATATTCCCAAAACAAGGAGGAATACAACCTGTGAGGCTGTTGTTAGCCATCATGAAGTTCTTCAAACTTGGAAAAATCGAACATATGTTCCTTGCAACTTGACCATGTATGTTGTTGCCAGACATATCTATTGTCTGAAGGTTGGGTGTTGGATGTTGTGGCAGCTGCAAAGGACTACCTTTAAATGAGGTGTCTCTCAAATATAGTCGATTTAACTTTGTATTATTCTCAAACAGCCAAGATGGGAAAGGTTCTCCAACGAATTTGTTGTGGGATAGATCAACAAACTCCAAATCATGTTGGCTCTGGAGGAATTTTGGAAATCCAGCCTCGAGTGGTTTTGGAGTACAGTTTGAAGCACTAAAGAAAAGAAGCTGGAACTTTGGAACTAAAGGCTGAAAACTGGGTGCAGCTATTAGCTCATTGTTATCGCATGCAATGACCTTGAGGTTGGAGAGGTTCATAAATGAACCAAATGATATTGGAACTTGAAAGTGGTTATATGAAACTTCGAGGTATTCAAGCTGCGGAAGATGGGAAAGGTGACTAAGGGCAATATTTCCCTCCAATTGGTTGTTGGATACATCCAAGACTTGTAGAGATGATAGATTTCCCAAACAAGGAGGGAGTACGCCCTTTAGATTGTTTCCTGAGAGATGTAGCTGTTCAAGATTCTTCAGTTCACACCAGCCTGCAGAATATATCAATATGTTCATGTTAAGGGAATAGGAATATATCAATGGTGCCATAGTTATAATTATCAAACTGATATTTTAACAATGTTCTATAGCTAGGTTTTGTTCTCTAATTAGGCCTAGAATTTTTTATGCTTATACGATGAAAATAGTGGTGGTACAGAGTAGCCATTCCTTTCAATATTGACTTAAATTAGTATCCCTGGGAGAAAGGGTCTTGAGGGATGGTTTTTATGCCTTAATTAAGATTGCGTTTTTTGGTCAAGAAGGATAGAGTGGAAGTATCCATTTTGTGTATTGTAATATAATCAATCTGTTAAGCAGAAGGAAAACAGAGGAATGATTCTGTTATTTCTTGCGTGAGTAATCCTCCTACCATTATATATATACTTCCCCACATGCATTACACGATTTATTCTATTGTTAACTAACTCTAACCGACTCTTAGCAGCTTCTAACACGTGTCCATGCATCTGCCAGCTACCCTAAATTTAAGACTGAGAAATTTTAGAGATTGAGAAACTCTAGATTTTATCCTTTTCTATACGTAACATTAGGAGTAATTAAACTTCTAGTGAACAACTGTTATTTGGATTTCAATGCTCTTATAATTGTTCATTTGTAGAATTACCTTCAGCAGGTAGGGTGTTATTGAAGTCAACTCCGAGCAATGATAGGAGTTTAAGAGTAGACAAGTGTCCAATGTTCCTAAGAAAGCTTGCTGGGAGAGAAGAAAAATCGAGGTACACTTTTTCAAGGCATGGCAACGCTCCCAATGACTCTATCAAAATGCTTTCCTTGAAGTCAATCCAATCCAGAGACAACGTTTCTAATTTCCTTAAACCTGTGATAGAGAGAACAATCAATAATAATGATTTACAATAATTAAATAATTTATAATGTTACAAGACATAGCTTAAGTTTTAAAATTAAAATAATGTTTAATGTGATATTAAAATTTTAATAATTAAATATTCATATCACCTTCATTTATTTTCAAAAATTTTAAAAATTCAACAAAGATTAATAGTGTGTATACGTAAGTTTCAAACGCAGAATTATTTCACTTAAGAAAATGCATTAAAGAATTAATTATATAAAGCCTTTTTAAGGCTTCATTCAAACAACTTAAGGGTTAATACATATCTAATTATTAAACCTCACGAGGAAATACCATCCGAGGTAGGAATGATTTACAACTTTACCATTGAGACCAGTTGATCCTGTGAACCTATTGCTTGACAGATGTAGAGATTTGAGAGTTGAAAATCCACTGAGAGATGATAAAATGCTGTCGTTCAATTTATTGGAACTTAGATCAAGTTCCTCCAAATTCCTCAACGCTGAAGCTAGCACTTGAAAACCTGAAAGAAAATTGTCAGAATAAAAAATATTAACACACACACACACACACACACACACACACACACACACACACACACACACACACACATATATATATATATATATATATATATATATATATATATATATATCTCAACCATCCCAATATCCATATAAATTCAATGAAAAATAAATTTGTGTGTCAATTTTTTGACATTATATCAATATTTTAATAACCAAATATTCATGAATTCTAATATATCACCTCCATTCCCTTAATAAAATTTTAAAAATTGAACAAAAGTTAATGATTAAGACACATCTAATTAATAATTAATAATCTTAATAAAGAATAAATTATGCCTCATTATGGAATGCCATCTGAGATAGGAATGATTTACAACTTTACCATTGAGACCAGTTGATCCTGTGAACCTATTGCTTGATAGATCTAGAGATTTGAGAGTTGAAAATCCACCAAGAGATGATAAAACGCTTTCGTTCAATTTATTGCCACTTAGATCAAGTTCCTCCAATTTCCTCAACCCCGAAGCTAGCACTTGAAAACCTGAAATAAGATTGTCAGAATCAAAGAAATTAACATATATATATATATATATATATATATATATATATATCAACCATCCCAATATCCATAAAGATTCAATGTAAAGTTACTTGAAATATAATTAACTTTATGTGTTAACTAAAAAAAAAATTGAAAGCATAGGAACCTTGATTCTTTAAGCCACCAACTAATTGGCTGTAGCTTAAGTCGAGAATCTCCAGTTCTTTGAAAGGCAGAAACAAAGACGCATTGAGATCCAAGTCTTCGACTGCATCAGAATTTACATATGAAAGATGTAGTTCGATCACTCGGTTTGTGGTGTTGTCACACACAACCCTATCCCAGTTACAGCAATTAAAATGCTCTTTATCCCAACCTTCTAGCTCATAGGACCCAGCACCTGCATGATTGACCCAAGCTTTTATCTCTAAGAGACTAATTCTCTCTTCCTCCAAACAACAATGGCTCCGGTCGTTGACGAAGGCCAGTGCCATGAGCAGCATCCACACCCACATTTGCCTCATCTTCATAACGCTCCACTTGACCACATACAAAAGCAAGCAAGCTGTCTCTTATATACAATTTTGTCCTCTTCATGCATTTGATCGGACAGTGACAATATCTGTATCATTGAATTTTCTATGCTGAATTATCCAAGGGAGACTTGGGCTTCATTGAATGAGAGAGTCTTCACGGATAGTGCTAGCCAGGGGCCCGCACCACGGTACAGATCGCTCGGTTTGTGGTGTTGGATTAAAGGATACTCCAACTTCTTGTTTACTGCTTTACTTTTCTTCATAGACTTGAGAAGTCAGGTGCTGTATATGAACAATTGATTTGATCTTATGAAATACATGGCAGAAGAGATTGGAAAATGATTTCTATTATCAATAATTTCTTCTTACTGCACCTACTGATTTTTATTTCTTGTAAAATATTTAGAATATCTCTTTTGAAATATCAATATCGCCTACCCCCACACTTCCTTCATTTTTGTTAGTGGAGTGAAATGATTTCCGACGCAGCTATTAATTTCATCAGCCACTTTCACTTGTTTTTATTCATAGACTTGTGAAGTCAAGATTCCCATAATCCACGTCATCAAAATGAATTTGATCGAAGAAAGGAAAAAATGAAAAAAAAAAAACATTATCAGCCTTCGTAAGAGAATTTTAGCTATTTTGTCTTAAACTCAACAGACTATCCTTTATTCTTCAACTGACCAACCGATGATCATAAATGATGCCAAAATTGTAGTCAAAGAGACTGGGAACTCCCTGCTGATGGGCTGTTTATTCTGCCAAAATTGCATGGGCTGTTTGACAGCCTTCGTAATGGGCTTGGCTACTTTGGGTAATTAAAAAAACCCAAATCGATAATGTTTTCTTTTCCTTTGGTATCCGTTTAATCAATCTTCTGGTTTGATCCTTGATAGTGCTGTGTTTTGATGCTTGTCGATTAGCCACAATAATGTTAAATTTACAAGGACAGATCCAAGAAAAGCAATGCAGGCCTGTATTGGTCTCTGGGAGTTCAAAATAAGACCCCCTGATAAAGGCTGCAATTATTGCTTGAACCCTTGTAAAGGGGCCTTGACACATGCGGTCCACTGAAGAAGTACAGCACCGTTCTTTATTTAATTCTTATGGTTTAAATCTACTCATAACTTAGTCATTTTGCATGCTATTTTTCCACTTGTTTTGTAAAATAGAGAAAAGAACTAGGTGAGATGAGAATATTTGATGAGGGAAAAATGGTTTTTTTTTCTTTTATTTTTTTCTTTTTTCCATCTTTACCAAGTTTATATTGTTGCCTCAAATATTCCTATTAATGCTTTTTGTAATTCAAAAGATGGGAACGACGGTAGAGTTAATTCTAAGATGATCTTGTTGAATGATATTATTTATATAGTCTGAGAAGGTGAATTGGTCTCCATTGGAATGTAAAGTTGATCTAAGGATGCCATTAATTACATACAAGAAATTAAATAATCAAACAAAAATATCCACTAGAAGAAGTGTTTTTTTTTTTTCCATCTAAAAAGAATTTGAAATTTTACTAGGCCCTGATAACATAAAGTAAATCTTTTTTTTTTTTTACTTTATGGCATGTTCTCAAAATTTTTATTGATATTAATTAAATAACAAAGACATTGATGTAGCTGAAAATTGAGAACGAGAGGGATGATGGAATGGATTAAGCAAAATGGGCTTGAAAGAGACCCAGCTGGAGAGAAAAATCTGGAATAAACTCTTGATGTTCAAAATAGCCCACAAGTAAGGCTTAAATAGCTAGGGCTGATAAAATTGCCAAAATAGGTAAATACTGATTATTCAATAAATAAAAATACTTCCTAGAATAAGCAAGAAATGAGAAAAAAAAATCACCACAAATAAAATCCTGAAAAGCTACCAAAATGGAAAAACACAACTAGGGTAGCGGTGGCCTAAACGATAGAATTTGGGCCAAAAAAGAACACATTGCTAGTTCCTTGTGGTGCGCGCTCCAAATAGCTAGGGTTATTTATGACATTTTGATACTAAAAAGTATTCTAAAACATCCTTAACCTATATTTTCAGAAAAATCAGAAATCAAGTTGAATTTTCAACGATGATTTCAAGAGTTTTTATTTTATTTTTGCAAGTTTGATGTTTTTACCTTTCCAGAACAGTTTATCCGAGTCGATTCTACTTTGCTTCAACCGGCCACAATGATCCCATATCCATCTATACAAAAATCAATTAAGCGGTTCGTTAAACCATTTAGGTGGTAGCCCAGTGGTAAGAGTTTGGAACCAAGAGGTTTGCTCTCTCTGTGATCTCAAGTTTGAGCCATATAATTACTCATATGATGGTCACTGGAGGTTTACAAGGTCGTTAACTTTATGGCCTGTAAGATTAGTCGAGGTGCGTGAAAACTGGCCCGGACACCCACATTAAATTAAAAAAAATAAAATTAAGCGGTCCGTTGACACATGCATTTTCTGAAAGATCTTTCAAACAATAACTTCTCTGGCTCCATTCCATCTTGGATTAGCAATCTGTCAACATTGAGTGTTCTTTTTCTAAAAACTAATAATTTTCACGGTGGTTTCCCAGATCATTTATGCTCGTTAGAACTGTTCAGTGGCGGAGCCACGTAAGTACAGGGGGCAATTGTCCTTTAATTTTTTTAAAATATATTTTTAATATTAGGATATTAATATAATAGGTTGATGAGAGTTACGGAAAAGTAAAAAAAATGGAAAGTTATTATTGAATTATATTTTAATATAATATATATGTCCAGCTCATTGACTCAAAATTTTTATGTACAACTCATTCACTCAATTTTTTTTTCTTTCACTAATTAACATAGAGCTTCTTTTCATTTTGATCCGTTATTGAATGCCTCTCTCACTCTCATGCAAATTTCTCTTTTTTTCTTTATGAGGTAAATTTCTTTCATTTTTTTAATTTATTTTATTATCTAATTTTAGTTCTATTCTTTTATAATTAGTCATTAAAAACATTAGGGTTTATGATAATTTAGGGGTTTTGATATGAATGTATTCAAAATAAATGTTTAAATTTACTTATTTAATCAATTAAATATTTCTTTTTTTATTATAAATGAATAAATTAATGTTCATACAAAACCACTATTCTTGGCATCTCGTGTATTGACAGAGTATATTATTGAAATTATTTAACTGAGATCTCTTAATTCACTATAATCATGGATTAATTATTAATTGAAGTCTTTTAATTTACAATGTACATATATTGATTGTCATTTTATATCACAGATTTGTTTGTAATTAATTGTTAATAAGATGCTTGGAGTTAGGAGAGGCATGAGTTTAAATTCTATAAGCTATAATTTTTCTCTCTCGGAATTTTCTCTTATTTGAAACTATAATATAGTATTAAAACTTGTTTTATATATTTGATTTGGTGAGTTCATACAACTTTTGTGTGTGTGTTTAGAAATAATTTAAATGTCTAGAAATAATTAAGTATAATTTAATCAACATACTTATTATATGCATGTAGATATGAATTGAAATGAGTTTTGATGAATTGATGTGTATTTTGCTATGAATTTCATATTAAAGATTTAGAATTATTGTATAACTCAACTGACTATTGTTTAACAACGAATTATTGTGTAGTTGTGTTAATTATTATGTAGACACTAATAATAATAAAAAAACCTAGCAAGTTCATATATAAAATTAACATATCACTAAACAAATATTTCAAGCATAAATACCTTAAGGATGAAAAGTCATTTAAAGTTTCAAGTTATGAAACTCAATCAATTTTGAAAAAAAATTATATTAAAATATTATATAATATTTGTTATTAATTTGCCCCACCCTCCGTCACTGGAACTGTTAAGCATGCTGTATTTTTCGCATAATAAGCTCTCGGGTCCTTTATCCTCTTGTTTGTCCAATTTAACTTTCATGGCAAACGATGCAAAATGCTATGCATCTTTTACTTGGCCTAGTATTCAATATTTTGATCAGTCAAATCTTGTACTGATGGGTTTGCCTCAAGTAGACGATTCTTATCGTGAAAATAAGTACACAAACAACATTGCAGATTAATCTGTCGAGTTCTCAACAAAAAGACAGTCTTACTCCTATCGAGATGATCTTCTTACTTTCATGTCTGGTATTGATTTTTCTTGCAACGGATTCACTGGCAAAATCCCACCAATTTTTGAAATTGTAAGTGAGCTACGAGCAGTAAATCTATCACACATGAATCTCATTGGATCCATCCCCGCAACTCTTTAGAACCTGAAGCAGATTGAGAGTTTGGATATTTCTCACAGCAAATTGACCGGTACGGTACCATCCCTTCGCAGCTATTGAGGTGAGCACATTGGAGGTTTTCAGTGTTGCATACAATAACTTGTCAGGTAAAACTCCAGAGAGGAAAGCTCAGTTTGGCACCTTTGATGAAAGTAGTTATGAGGGAAGTCCTCTTCTTTGTGGACCTCCATTGCGAAGTTGCAGTGAAACAAACTCGCAATTGCAGCCTGTACCTAATAATGAACAAGAAGATAATGGTTTCATAGACATGGATGCTTTCATTGTGAGCTTTGAGGCATGTTACATAATTGTCTCGTTGGCAATTGCAGCAGCTCTTTACATAAATCCTTACTGGAGAAGAAGATGGTTTTACTTCATTGAAGAGTGCTTAAGCAATTGCTACTGTGTTTTGTGTGCAGGCGTATGCACATCTTCAGATGGACATAGGGGTTGATGCTTGCCATTTGTTCTCAGTTATACTAAGAAAGAATGAACCGTGACTCTGTCCACCATTCTCTCTGTTGCATGAACAAATTAGTGAAGGAATATTTGCAGTGATAAATATGGTAATGGTTTCCTGACTTCATTAATTAGAATATTTTGCTCTCATTTTCTTTGCTCCATGAACTGAATATTGTTAAATAATATATTTAATTTAATTTTATTTATTAAAGGTTGAATTATATTTTTATTTTAACCTATATCTAATCTTTTATATTTAGTTTAATTCAATCACTTTTAGAATAAATAAATTAATGAGAATTCTACTTTTTTTTATTTAAATTTATTTTGTATTGATCTAGATTAATTTAACAAATATATATTGCAATATAATTGTGGTGTTGTCAATCGCAACTATAATGCACATAAATCCTTATTGGCGCCGCAGGCGGTTTTACTTCATTGAAGAATCGCAACTATTATGCTGCTGTTTTCTTGTGGTTAGTTTTCGTAAGCTGTCCAGCGTCATGTCATCGGACCTCTGTATAAAATTTTTAAACTGAATAAAAATAAATAAATAAATAAGGAAAAGTTTCTGCATCACTAGCTTTGTCAAAATCAAGTCATTTATGTACTATTTTGTGTTGAATAGTCTTGGTAAGTTGTCTAACTTGAAAAGGCCGTAGGGTCTGGG
>Ga0325410_1004782_pt1 | contig 15087 bp, 10 predicted proteins | sample PopdelMetagenome_16_FD_206182 | JGI IMG/M metagenome (GOLD analysis project Ga0325410, IMG submission 206182) | Populus deltoides microbial communities from Bellville, Georgia, United States - Xylem-PdIQD-R3 | ecosystem: Host-associated > Plants > Phyllosphere > Stem > Wood/Secondary xylem... | reverse complement strand
AAATGAACTCCATGCTACAATTAATTTAAAAGCAAAACAGAGCACTTAAGTGATGTTTGTTTAATTTGGTACCAATTAACCCACTTTGAAAGTGAGAATATAATTGGGAGTGCGATTTAGTCGAGACCCATAAATATCCAGCATTGGTTTACCTTTCCACCTCAACCCAACCCCACATATAAAAAGATTGCGACTGCTTGTTATTAAAGAAAATTATAAAGAAAACAATTGGGAAAGCGATTTGTGGTGCATGCATTGAACTGTGCTTCATAATTTCCTTAGAACCGAAGATTCAGAGGCAACTAAAAAGAAGCACTGGGTAAAAAAACATGAGGGCAACGTCTTGGAGAATTTACACAACCTCCCTTTTCGACCATTGCAATCTAGATCTACCATGGCTGACCTACAGGTTTTCTGGAATGAAAACATATTAAACAAACAGCTTAATCAGCATGTGTCTCTAAAATGTAAGAGATGCACTACTTGAACGCCTACAAGATTAAGATTTTATGTTATAACAAGTTTCATGGATGACACGATTATATTCTCTCAGGGATTTGCATTCCAGGTAATGAGGATAAGGTTCAGGGCTCAGCTGTATATATCCACGAGTAAAAATAAATGATAATGGTGGGAAGGAGGAGGAAATGTGGTATAATCCCAATTGGAGAGATGAAGCGTTCATGAAAATCCCAGATGCGTGCTTCAATGATAGAGATGATTGATTGGTGCTTGAAAGAAATGTGAAAGGGGCACACAGAATACCTTGGAACAGAAGAAATAGTGGTTAAGGAAGTTGGTGAAGGAGATTATTGCAGTCACTTTTAGCTTGTATGTGCTTTTATTTCTCATTTAGGTGATTGCAGTGTATGTGACCATTTAAGGTTACTTAACAGCATGCATCAGTAGTTAAATTTTGTTAGGCTAAACTTTATCAGCTTGAACGATGCCTGGGCACTAAAAGAGAGCAAACTGATGCCTAATTCAAGGTTTCAGTTTCAATAGTCACAGAATGAGTCTTAGCTATGCAAAACAAATGCCATTTTCAGAATCTTCAAGTCAAAAACAAGCATTAGAAAAGTAAGTTTGCTACAACGAAGTATATGCATGTTTGCCTTTTAGACCATCATACGGGCAAACAAACTTAGGGCAGCTTGCGAAACATGCTGACCCTGATTTAAGGCTTCAGACAACAACCTGAACTTTGAAATAGCCAGTCTTTCAAAACTACTAAGGACTTGCTTTTGGCTGGAGATAGAATGTTTAAGCAGGTGGAGGTGAATCGAACCTGTCATGCTTTGGGGGGTACGGTGGTGTCGGTCCTGGAATGTAAGGTACGATAGGAGTGCCATGCTCAATTGGGCTGGACACTGTAGTGACAGTAGATTTCAAAGCTGGATCAATCTGGCTGTGGCCCTCGAATCTTCGTTGTCTGTCTGAATCTCCTCCCTAGAGATTCCCTGTCTCTAGCTTCCCTCCTGGATACAGAGAAATCACATAAATAATAGGAAGAAAATCCATTAATTTGACATTTAGCAGTCTTATATTTCAAGATTCTGAATTTCTCATCCTACAGCACAAACAAATGCCTTCTTGGCAACTTCATAAATTCATGTACGGGGCGGATTTAGGATTGAGTCAGATGTTAAAGAATTAAGTATACCTTTAGTTCTTTCACTGGTATGCTAGCTGCCATACCATCTTCAGTTTTGGGGAAATTCACATCTGGGTTTAACGTGATATAACAGAAATGATCAGAAAAGAGACAACGTCGGACTTCAATTAACAATTTGAACATTGTTTTATGTCACGAGTCATAATCAATGTTCAGATGATCGGTGCAAAACACTCTGATGAGCTCGAAATAATCGATCTCGTATGACATCTCCATTAATATGGAAAAGGTAGGGCCACTCACTTTATTAACTCTGTGCAAAGGTGAACCACCTATACAACTCTGTTCAGCAGAATCATGAACTGTCATGTTCATTGTTTAGATCCACGTAAAGTTCAACTGGAATCTAGGCTTCTATATATTTTCCTTCGGCGCCTTTTTTTCCCCAAAGCATTTAACATCTCTAAAAGGGTGCACAGGTATTTGTTATTAGCAGGCGATCTGTTCGTCTTGTAGCTAGTAAATAATTGCAGTAACAGTAAAAGAAAATGGATACGCTCTGACTAAGAACAAACAAAGAATTGGGAAAATTTAACATGAGATTGGCAAGCACAAATTTAACTTTACATGTTTTCTGTGGTGTGTTCATGCATGTCATCACAGAAACCAGATCAAATAATATGCCCGAATTTGTTAAGAATGGATAGGGTGATTACAATAAAAGGTCAGTCCTCCATCATCCTCAAGGACACACCGGAGAAAATGGACTTTATCCACTCCTATCTTCTACGTGATTATCAGTGGTCCTGTTTGGCGAGTGTGAGATAAAATTAAGAATCATTATTGTTCTGGTGTCAGGGATCCTATATAAAAAGATATCAGTCCCTACTGACACCCAGTTCGGGCAAAGTGCTCAAGAATAGTTGACTTGAGTAAACGTTTGCAGTTTCTCTTTAGCTCTACACGGATGATAAGAAACAGTCTTTCGCAGTTCGGTGCTTCTATGTCTGTTGGTGCAGAGCACGTTCCATGATTAAGGGAAGTCCATTCAAAGTGCAAGCATAAATTACATGATAGCACAAAAAGGAATGTTAGCATCATCAGGGCCAGGACCACTACACATGTGCTTGTTAAGCAGCTAGCTAAAATGGAGAGGACACCACACGCTGTAAAGCATTGTCAAATCATACAATACATAAAGGTAGGATAAAAGTAATGATATGGAATTCTTACGTCAAGAGCTCATTCAATGTAGATCAAGGAAGTGAGATAAGGGAAAAGATAGTAAACAAAAAGATTTTACACTATTAGAGCATAATCTTCGAACACACAGTTGGAATTTGCGGCAAAATCTACAAGTTTTAAGTGCCAAAAAGAATTGCCTCCGGTCTTCCTCCGGTTCTTAGCCCTATAAATGATAATTCTGGATCCATTACTTAGTAATGATGGTGAAACTTAGATCATGATCCTTTAATTACAGACCTTGCTATCAAAAGAAAACACTTGGTGATTGCTTACTCTACTTTATGCTCGACAGGCACATGCATAGATGATGGACCGTGAAAAGGAAATTGTTGGAAACAGAAAGATGCATGGCCCAGTGGTCCAAGGGGATCATTGCTTAAATGGTAATGGAGTTCGCATGGAAAAGTTTATGCACCATTACTTTGGGGTTTGGCAACGAAAGCGAGTCCATATACAGTCGTCTGAAATATAATGGTACTATTAAATCAATCAGAAGATCAATATTTAAAAAAAAAAAAAAACATATTTTTAGCTTGTAAAAGACAAGGACCAGAACAAAAATAGTGATACCTCGATGAATATGAAAGCATTCTGACACTGTACTTTTACCAGCACAACACTACAAGTGTTACAAATACAGCTAAACTGTGGCAGAGAAACAGAGGGAAAATATGGCAACAAGGAGCAAAGAACTTATGGTCGTTCCTCTTGAAAATTTACTTAGAATCTATATGTAAAGATAGAATAAAATTCAATGAACAAGGTATTAAAATGGAACTATATATATATATATATATATATATATATATATATATATATATAAACATTGGGTTAATAGAACTTACAATGAGAAGAGGAATGACTGGAAGACATAAAAGTCGTCCCAGCAAGAAGGATCAAAGCCCAGAATCCAAACACAGCCGATATCCTCGCCATGTCTCACAAACGAACAAATTGAAATTCCCTAAATGCCAAGTACAAATTTAACAGTGGGTTTTGCTGTTTGATAACTCTAAACGTTTGGGTTTTTTAAAAAAAATTAGCACAATAAATTTAAAGTTTTGTCTATTTAAAAAGATTTAGTGAAATAATATACTTTGACCGTGTCACGTTTCAAAAACATGATTTTAGTAAATGTTTCTATTAAAAAGCGCAACATTAATTAAAATTTAAATTTTCATTGTTTCGAAGAATACACAAACTAGATACCTTCTCTCTCTAAAAGCCAAACAACACCCTTATAGTCTCCCTAAAAAACCCATCAAATACTTTTATTTTGCCTTTAGAACAACAAAAAATCAAACACATCCAGTCTTTAAGTATCCTCGGACGTGTTCTAGGTTCAAAATCAATTGTTCCCTTTACTATCATCATTTTCATCACCTCCCCAACCATTTTTCTAGTTTTACAAGTAAGGTAAATATATTACATTGCTATGAATTTAATGAATTTATGTTTGATTTGGTTGAAATGAAATAATTAATTAGGTTAAATTTAGGGTTAGTTGAATTAATATTAAATTACTTAACAATGTCATCAATTAGGGTTGATTTGACATAGTTGAACATGAAAAAAAAAAAAGTTGAATTAATTACTTCAATTAGTTATGTGTTGCATTTAATTGATGTTAAGTTATCGAATTTGAAATTTTATGTGTATTTTTAGAATCAGCTAATACTGTAATTAACTACATTTGATAATTTCATATAAAAAAGCACAAATGCAATAGAATTATGATGAATTACATGTTACATTGAATTGTTGATAAGTTGATGAATTTGATATTTTCTTTGAATTATATTAACTTGCTATGAGTTTGTTAATTTAATGCAATTAAGCATAAAAATATCAATTAGATTTCGTATAATTAATTACGAGATGACATGAATGCGTGCTGCCGCATGCTTATAAAACAAATTCACTTGATAGTGTTATACTTGTGAACCAGCGTTAGATAAATAATAAAAACTAAAGGTATGATGGAGCAAATATTTCATGACGGAGAAAAAAGTTATGTTGGTGATCAAAAACTTATAGACTGAACAAAATGATTTGTAGCACTCTACAGTATTTTGTGAGGAAAGATACAGTGCTTTCGCCACATGATTTAGCTTTTCTGTTAATAAAAAGCAAAAAAAATTATAAAGCTAAATTCTCTACCAACTTAATATTAAAAAAAACCAACAAAGATAATTTTGGAAGGAAAAAAAACCTATGAGGAAAAACATTGTAGCAATTGATAATGTTTTGTGAGGAAAAGTACAGTGTTTTCCCTAATAAAATAAAATAAAAAACCATTTAGAGAAATATTGTAGCAACTCACAATGTTTTGTGAGAAAAACTACAACGCTTTTCTCATATGATTTATCTTTATTGTAATTATAATTCTTAACCAACTTAATATTCAAAAAAAATCGACAAATATAATTTTAGAAAAAATCATAAAAAAAATCATATGGGAAAACACCGCAATAATTCATGGTATTTTAAAAAAAATTACAAAGCTAAATTCGTAATTAGCTCAATATTAAAAAAATTTGACAGGGATAATTTAAAAAAAACAAAACAAAAAAAAACCACCAAAAAGGGGGGGGAAATCATGTTGGAAACACTGTAGCAATTCCCAGTGTTTTGTGATGAAAGCTACAGTTCTTCCCCACATGATTTAGCCTTATTTGTAATGACTTGTAATTGTAATTCTCAAACAACTCAAATTAAAAAAATAAAATTGACAAAGATAATTTAAAAAAAATTATAAGAAAAAAATCATGTGGAGAGACACTGTAACAATTCACACTGTTTTGTGAGGAAAGCTACAATGCTTTCCCCACATGATTAAGTTTTATTACAAAGTTAAATTCTAACCAACTCAATATGAAAAAAAAAATCTACGAAGATCATTTTGGAAAAAATATTACAAAAAAAGAAAACACAAAAGAAATTGGAAAAAAACCATGTGAGGAAAAAATGTATCAATCCATAGTGTTTTGTGAGGAAAAACTTGTATTTACTTGTAATTGCAATTCTTAACCAGTATAATATTTAAAAAATAAAATTGACAAAGACAATTTTAAGGAAAAACATAACAAAAACAGAAAAAAAACCATGTGGGAAAAAACATTGTAGCAATCCATAGTAAGTTACGAAGAAAGTTACAATGATTTCCTCACATATTGTAACTGTAATTTTTTACCAGCTCAATATTAAAAAAATAAAATAAAAAAAGATAATTTCTGAGAAAATTATTAAAAAAAAACTATGCGGAGAAACACTGTAGCAATCAACAATGTTTTAAAGAAAAAAATTACAAAACTAAATTATTAATCAGCTCAATATTAAAAAAAATCGACAAATATAATTTTAAAAAATAAAAAAATAATAAAATAGAAAAACTATGTGGGAAAACACCGCAGCAATCCACAATATTTTAAAGAAAAAAAATTACAAAGCGAAATTTTTAACCAGCTCAATATTAAAAAAATCGACAAATATAATTTTGAAAAATAAAAAAATAAAATAGAAAAACTATGTGGGAAAACACCGCAGCAATCCACAGTATTTTAAAGCAAAAAAATTACAAAGAAAAATTTTTAACTAGCTTAATATTTTAAAAGTAAAATCAACAAAAATAATTTTGGAAAAAAATTAAATGCAAAAAAAAAAACAAAACAGAGAAAAGTTGGAAAAAAATGAAAAAAAAAAAAGGAATGCACTGTGGATTATTGTTGTAATCCACAGTGATTTTGGGTGTGAGGGAACCACTATTCCCTCACACCATTTAGATGTATGTATAATGTTTATTTTAGATGTATGTATAATGTTTATTTTTTGGTGAATTTGCCTTAACGTTAAGTTTTGGGAATTTGAGTGAATTTGATATGGATTTTGCCAATTAGTGTTGGGGTAATGCAATTTAGTTAAAATTGCATCTAATTGACCAAAATCTAATTATTGTTTTTACAGAATATCTTATGATATATTTTTGTTATATCATTATGGTGGCACTATTGTTCATGATGTGAATAGTGGTACCACATACAATGACGAGAGTAATTTATTGTTAAATGGTAATTTAGACATATCATATACAAAAATGAGAAACAATTTGTCATGGATTTGGGTAAAATTATAATAATATTTGTCGCACGTGTGCGTCGTCGCGGCAATCATCCACCATCTCAAGGAAAAATGGTAAGGTCTATCTGGTAAATATGAAGAGACAAGGAATTCTTGTCTCTTATCAGTAAAATATGGACTGGGAGTCGCCACCTAATAATTTGGTCGCTAGGAACCCTAACTGGTCTCAGAGATCAGGTACGGAGACTGGTTGCATAAAGGGAAGGTATTAGTACCTCAACTACGTCTTACCTAAGGTAAGCTGCATTGTTTTGTTGTCTGATAAAATTTAATACCGGATTCGTATTGTTGAAATGACAAAAAAACAAATCGAGATTAAACAAAACATAATAAAAAAAAAATGGGGAAATCACAAATATTGAACAATATATATATATATATATATATTTTAATTTTTGAAAATGAGCCAAACCTGGCCCAAATGTATAGGCTGGGCCGAACCTGGCCCAACTATGTGGGTCGGAATCAGCCCAACCCGTGTGAACAGTGTCCTCCACTGTTCACATGCTACGTGAACAATGGAGGGCAGGCAGGGACGAAGTCAAAGAAACAAAAGGGAAGAAGGGCTGACCTGTGGTGGTTGCTGTCGTTGGCGGAGCTACTAGAGTCGACAGGCAGCGGCTCTGGGGGTTCGCGGTGGCCAGTGGTGCTACTCCTTCTTCTTCCTCTCTCTTCTGTTTTTTCGGTCTTCTCCCTCTCTTCTCTGTTCTTGCTCTTTTCTCTTCTCTTTTTTTTTCTCTCTTCTGTTCCCTCTCTTTTTTTTCCTCTGGTTTTTTCTTCTCCTCCCCTATTTTTATAAGCAAAAACAGGGGAGGGACATGGTTGGGGTGGCCATTGTGTTGTCGCCCCTCCACCGCCCTTCCAACACATTGAAACTATGGGGTGTGTCGGTGTCTTTTTGAAAGGGAGTCGGCGTCTTTTTGAAGGGAGAGATGGCGGTGATAGAGGAAGAAAAATCTTCTTCTTCCCCTGCTTCGCGCGTCCAGGGGAAGAAGAAGACCCACAGTGCCGTTCAAAATAGCACCATTTCGGCCTTTTTTTTTGTGAATAGTATATGAAACGGCGTTGTTTTTCCCAAAACGCGTCGTTTCATTTAAATGGGAATTGGCGCCAAAAACGCATCAGATTCAAAATCAGGCCTTCAATTTACACGTGTTTTGCATTTTGGTCCTTGATCTTAGATTTCTTCAATTAAGTCCCTAATTGGCCATCAAACTTCAATATTTATGCAATTAAGCCCCTGATTTGACCAAATTAACTCTCAAAATTATATTTTGACCCCAAAACTTGAATTTCTTCCAATTAAAGCCCAAATTAACTCCAAAATCAATTTTTCTTGCAATTAAAACCTCCATAGATTCAATTAAACCTTCAATAAAATTTAATTGAGTCCATAAAAATCTGATTTTGGACTTTTCTTCCTCAAATTGAATTTTTTTTGTCAACAGGGCTCTCATCAGTCAACAAAATACTGTCAAATTTTAATTTTTGTATTTTTAAACCTCCTCAACCGATTTTTGACCATTTTCTGAGCATTCTGGCATCCTCTTTTCACTGTTATATTTTTTGATAATATTTTTTTGATTTTTTTTGTATTTTATTTTTTTGAAGAGATAAAATATGTGAATTGGAAAATAACTCAAAAATGAGTTATGACAATATTGATGTTGAAATAACTTGGAGGTGTCAGATTAGTGAACATCAGTATTATCCTGTATCGATTATGTGTGATGAAAATTTTAAGATAATGATTGTTTCTTTCATCCAAAGTGGTTTGAATATGATGGTATTATATACAAGTAATAGATCAAAATCTATGTATGACTCAACTTTTGTTGGTCCTTCAAGTTCAATCAGTAGAGGTAAAAGCAGTTTATTGTCAGATGATTTGTTGTAAAGGATAGACGATATTATGTTTGATAATCCATTTGTTGATCAACATAGATTTGACTATTTTGAGCCTAGTGATAATGAAGATGATGATATGTTAAACTCGAATGTGATGGTAAATGACGATGATGATGATGTTGATGATGAAATCATACCTCCTATTCCTAAATTTATAGATGTTTTTTGGTCTAGTTTTGATGTTTCTAATGATTGGGCTCTTAATCATAGATGTACGCCAAGAGGGTCTGATTTAGAGATTGGACAAACATTCAGTAATAAAAATGAATTAGTTAATGTTATTAAACAATGATACATTACACATTACACAGAATGCCGACTCCAACAGTCGAACTCTATATTTATTCAATTACAATATGTGCAAACACCTAGATGTAGGTGGTATTTGCGTGGGGGTATCATAAAAGGTCAGATTCATTTGAGATAGTAAAGTTAAAAGGGCCACAAACATGTGTTTCGACCTTTGTAAAAAAAGACCATTATCAACTTGATACAAATTTTATTGATAATGCTACATCAACCCTTATAATGAATAAGCTTTCAATAAAAGTTGCAAACATACAAGATAAAATAAAATTGCATTAAAAGTATAAAATTTCATATGGCAAAGCATGGGTTTCAAAACAATAGGTGATTAGGCATCTTTTTGGTTCTTATGATGAGTCTTTTGAAAAATTATCTAGGTTGTTATTGGCAATAAAATAATCAAATCCTGAAATAATTATTGATTAGACATCCAAAGGAAATCTTGATGATATTGCAATGGTTTTTGGTAGAGTTTTTTTAGTCATTTGAACCTTATATTAAAGGTTTCAAGTACTATAGACTGCTCATCAGTTTTGATGGCACATATTTATATGAGTGATATGATGGGAAGTTTTTTTATTGTAGTTGCTTTTGATGCAAATAACATGTGTGTTGATTCTTTATCATAGCGAGCTGACAAGTAACATGCTATCCATGTATTTTTCGAACCATTTGTTTAATAGAAATCATTAAACTTCACCGAATTATTATTTTTTAATATTTAAAAAAATTATATTAGACGCCTTATTCGGATGAAAAATTGGCGGTTTCTTTGACGTTTTCATTAGCAGGAAGCATAATTTTGAAACCCAACCCGGTGATTGACCCAGTCTAATGATCGGGTCACGGGTCAAATGGGTTGACCCGGGTCAACAAAAAAAAAAACAATTATCATACTTTAAGTGACCGCAAAATCTATTGCCTTGTCACTCTCTGCTTCGAAATTATCTTCTTGTCAACAACCATCAAACCCCCACTTCAAATTCTTCATTATCTCTCAAAACCCAGCACCCTAAAAAAAACTTAAACTTTGAAATAAGAACCTCCAAAATTAATGAGAATTTAGGAGTTTTGGAAATGATCTGTGAGAAAGAGAGCAAGGGTTGTGAGATGGATCTGACTTATGAAGGGAAGAGAACAAAAGAGAAACAAGAAACAGAATCAAAGGGAGATTCAAAGGGGTGCTGCAGTGATTATTTAAATAATAAGAAGAAAATTAATTTGTCTTGTTAGTTTAAAGTTACGAGCAAGGAGAACTTGGTTAAGGAATTTGAAATTCTAGAGGTGTGTTTTCAGGTGAGGTAGGGGATACTGTTTTCTTCTTCATTTTTTTGGATTTCGCTTTCTTCTGGCATGTAAATAAATCTATCATTTTCCTCATATATGACTAGATCCCATTAGCTTAGCCAGTAATCTAGGGCTTCAGTTCTTATTTTCCCAAATTAGTTTAGTGGGGAGAAGCTTTTGATCATATATGAGAAGTTTCTACTGGAGGATTTTGGAGAATATTTGAAAACTTTTGCAAGATTTTTTTTGAGATATTGAAGTACAGATTGGAGATATCTAGTTGTTGAAGGAGAGCTCTGTCTTCTTGTTTTCAGGTGAGGTAGGGGATACTTGTTTTGATAAAAAACAAAAACAAAAAAAGAAAGGTAGTCGGGTTTACCCGGGTCACCCGGGTTCTGGGTCAACCCGCTGGGCTAACTCCCCTGCGAGTTTTTACTTAGACCCGGACCGGTCCCAAGCCCAGGCCGGCCGGGTCCCGGGTCGACCCACTGGGCCGATCCGGGTTTCAAAACTATGGCAGGAAGGGCATATAGACATTAATGGTCCCACTGATATTTTTTGAGATGGTCAAGCCACATTGCACAAACCAAGTAATGTGGCAGTTCAACTACAAAGACTAGAAAACATATTCCAGTCAATATTGATACGAGTGATGCATTGCATAATATAACTTGTCGGGGTAAAAATAATAATTACAATTAGTTAAGCCTTCATGAAGCTTATATATCACAGTGAGATGTACAAAGAAATGAGATATTTACATATATATATCTTGTGATTACAAATGGGGAGTATTTGATTTAGTATATGAGTATCACACGTTGAGTCATCACTCTCGATCCTAAGCATGTTCCTCCTCCTAGATACATGTAATACGAGCAATATCCCCCAACAAATTTAAAATCTCGTAAATAATCAAATCTTTTAATAATTAATATACGTTCAATTATGATTTTTATGTATTGATCTTTTAATTTAACACTAATGTTTTATTAATATTAGGTTGACTTCATGCTACAAGAGGGTCGAGAGGCCACATCTTTTCTTTGTGAAACCAATGAAGAAAGCGAATGTCACACCATTGCATCTCGATGGCTAAATGTTTGTCACTTGATACCATTAGAGAGAGGTTAACTCTTGATGATGTAATGACAGAGAACAAGGCCACTCGGACAGGTTCACGAGCGGAATCAAGTCATGCTACTGATGAGTCTGGATCATCCAATAGATAATGTTAATGTAAATATAGAGAAATAGATGAGTTATGTTTATATATTCTGAAATTTCAATTACTTGAGTATTGTATTATTGAAGAATTTAATATTTATTTTGCGCATATATATATATATATATATATATATATATATATATAATTCCTGAAACTTCTTGTGATTATGAAATTTAATCATTTATTGAGTTTAGTTATTTTGATTTTTTGCAGATTTTTTTTAAATGAAACAAAATTTTAAATATAATTCTTATATAATAGAAACTTCACCTAAATTTTGTTAAAATTATAAAAAAATTAACGGTAAAATCATTAACTAAATTAAATATCAAGTAAACAAAATAAATAATAAATCTCATAAAAAATCAATTTTTTTTTTTTGTTATATTGAGGAAATTTGTTGTTGTAAGTGGCAGTATAGTTCAGAACAACAATATTTAGATATTGCAATTTTGATTCACAAACTCCAAAGCTGGTTTAAGAAGCAATTAAAATATCACATTTCCTTTTCAGCAAACGATCTTCCAGCAGCCGATCGTCAGGTACTATTCTAAACAATATGGATGGAAAACAATCTCAATACAAAATTATTGACAAAGTCATCTCGGAAAACAATTTCTCTGACCTGTGCTCCATTTTTCTCTGCCAGTCATTCAAGATCGCATTGAGTAAAACTCTCCGCCTGATCAGTACCCACATTCGCCAGACTAGAATCGAGCCATGCATTGCATGTGAAATTGAGCCGTGCATTGATGCAATGCATATGAACCTCTCTATTTAACAGCTTGCACAGATCAAGCATACAAGGGGATCCGAGCGGAAAAACTGAGTCATCCAACAAACTCTAACAAGGTTCGCTCAAGAGCTTGTTTGTTCAGGACAAAGCAACAAATCCTAATTACACTAGATATCTTGGATTCAAAAAAGAGCCTGATAAATCCTCTCCAGCATTACCATGGAGAATATTAAAGAAAAAATTGGAGGCCGTTAATATGTTCATCCACATTTACAATGCACTCTCTTTCTAGACAAACCATACGCTGGCTTGCGAGGACCACTGGCGGAAACCATGATTGAAGTATTGGCATTTTGCAAAAATCTTCAGCTACCAATAGACGGCATCTATCACCAGATCATTTAACAAGTACGTGATCTCAACAGGTGCATGACAGTTGAAAAAAAGTAGTTGGTTTGGAATATGATGCAAGACAAGTTTTAAGAGAGACAAGTATAACCCAGGAGACAATTCCAAAATGTTATCAAGTAATTCGAAAACATTCCATTCGCAACATCAATCCAATTTCAGTAATACATCAACTAAGCAAAACATTGTCTTAAGAGTTCACTTCAAACATAAAAATTCTAACATGAATTGGATCATACTTGTTCCAGACCCATCTGCTTCTGTGGAAGACACCATCTTCTTCAGCGGTACTGTAAAAGAACCAATGCATAGAATAAGAATGAATTACAGAAATTAAATGCTATTCAATTAATACATAATTGAATTTACCTTGATGAATCCAATTTCCTTGGCATTGCTACGGAAGCACTGTCTGCAGCACATAAGCCCGTACTTCCTGATAATACCATGGGGATTTCCACACACACGGCTGACAAATCAACAATAAAACAAACATCAGAACACATAATTCAATATTTCATGTTTCTATCCAAACCATTACAATCTAGAAACTCGAAATAAAAAGAGGAAGTCAATTTTAGCTTCATCTAACTGAATAATAGGAGAAGATAGTAGCGTAGAAAAGAAAGGTTAGGGATCATTGAACTTCAAAATTAAACTCTAACCAACACATAGCTAAAATCATCATCTTAAGCACTAGCTAATAGCTCTCATAAACAATAAATCATCATATTTCCTGGGAATATCCAAACACAAACATAGATCCGCTTAGATCCCCAGTTACGCACATGAACTATAAAAGCTCCTAGGATAACACGAACATGAAAATAACAGAACAAGTTCCTAGAAACCACACTCCCAAGGAAAACTCTTTCAGACCCAACGCATATTAAAGAAGCATAACAAGAAAAACTGATAGAACCCTTTCTGTCGTAAAGTAAGCAAGTAAATACATCGATTTAATATAAAGTTATACTTCCATTTAAGCAGAGAGAAGGAAAGTATAGGTTACCAAGTGCGAGAACCAGGGCCGTAGTTCTTGGGGTGAGAGTTCCAGACATTAGAGTGACCCATCCTTTCTACTACCGATCGTTATGGTGAACGAAATCTTGAAGCCGCGAGGGAGAGCTTGAAGCCTGCAGAGGATTTTTGTATTTGTGAAGGAAAGAGAATATTTATAGTGGTGGTACAAAACCCTAGTTTTCTAGTGCGTGTCGTACGAGCCATGAGGTTGTCGGGTTTGGGCCTTTTTTGGTATTTGACCCAGAGTGACTACTAGTTTGGGCCTGTAGCTCAGAGGCTCGGAGCCCTCTGTAGCATAGGTTTTAGGCCCTTTCTGTATTGATCCGCTCCCAATTTTCTGATATCAATGAATTATGGTAGTAAAATTGAGAATTTTTATTTCTCTGGGGTAAATTATATTTTAGTTCGTTTAAATTCAACAATTGGGCACATAGTCAAAGACATCTCGACACTAATTCCATGGTTTTTTTAAGGGATTCCATTGCGACTCATATTAACTGTTAAATACCTAAAAAAACTACCGATAAGCCTACTTTTTTAATTATTATTATTTCAGTTAAAAGAAGTCTTTAGAGTGTTATCGTATATAAGGGAGTTTGAAAGGAAAATATTAGAGGAAATCAAGAAAAAAGACGGAAGAAATAAGTTGTTAGTTAGGCTGCCTTGGCTACTCGACAGCCAAAGACTAGATTGGAACTTACAGTTATAAAGCACGTTGCAACTTGTAGCAGTCACTGGGCGGTGTCGTTTCAGACATCCCGAGCTCTTTCCTAAACCTTACCCATAAAGTTCTTTATATTTCTTCTTTCCCCTCTTGTCTATCAGGGCTGCGTAGTTGAAAGGAATTCAACTGGGTTTGATGTTTCTGTTGAATCAAAATGCAAAAGAAGAAACCTTGTTGAATCAAAATTGCAAGAAAGATTTCAAGCAGTTTTCTTGCTGGTATGACAAACTGTCAAGCTTTAGAGCGTTGCAAGGTCAGCCTGAACAAGATCTCTCCAGTTGCACATCCCATCTTGCTAGATGGATTAATTGCAAAAAGTTCAATGGAATATGAAAAGAAACTGAGCAGGGGGGCCTGGAAAAGCCTACTGAGATAAATTTTGTCTTGTATCTAAATGCTAACAGCAGAGGCGATCAAAATGATGAATCATAAGTTGAACCAATACAATACAATCAAATGGATATTGCCTC
>Ga0325410_1004781_pt1 | contig 15087 bp, 11 predicted proteins | sample PopdelMetagenome_16_FD_206182 | JGI IMG/M metagenome (GOLD analysis project Ga0325410, IMG submission 206182) | Populus deltoides microbial communities from Bellville, Georgia, United States - Xylem-PdIQD-R3 | ecosystem: Host-associated > Plants > Phyllosphere > Stem > Wood/Secondary xylem... | reverse complement strand
AATTCATGAGGATTAATGCTCAATATTTTGGTATAAATGTTGAACCTATAAGTAGGCTGCTATTTAAATATCAGGAATTGACTATAAAATTCTAAAAATTATTTTGAATATTCACCATTTTTAATTGGAAGTATTTTTTACCACAATATACGAGCTGTGGAAAACCCTTTCGCCTTCCAAGATAGGTGAACCCTGTCAAGGCACCTACCTAGACCCTTCTCATAAGAATTCATTTGGGCACATAAGCCCATAATAAATTTGAAACACAAGATTTATTCACACAAATGAATCTTTATCTTGAGCTATAAAACTAGGCGGTAAATCCTTTGTCCCAACGTCGCGCGCTCATACACGACACCTAAGATCAATAAAAGAAGCAGTGGAAAGGGGCTTGGTAAGAACATCGACAAGTTGATCCTTGGAAGAAATAAAGTGAATTTGAATGGCCTTCGTAGCAACTCTGTCATGTACAAAATGATAATCAACCTCAAAATGTTTAGTATGAACATGGAAGATAGGTTTCATAAACAAATAAGTAGCACTCAAATTATCACACCAAATTATAGGCACAAAAGGAGGAGTAATATGCAGATCTAACAATAAATGTTGAAGCCATATAACCTTAAAAGTTTCATCGGCTAAGGCTTTAAACTTAGTTTCGGTAGAAGAATGAGCAACCGTGCGTTGTTTGCCTCACTTCCAAGAAATCGGTGTATGACCAAAATACAAGATATCCACCCATAGATTTATGATCATCAATATTACTAGCCCAATCAACATCTGTAAAACCATGCAATGAAAAAAGAAGAGCTACGAGTGATATGGAGACCAAAAGAAATCGTACCTCTAAGATAACACAAAATACATTTAACTGCAGCCTAATATGCATCTGTAGGAGTATGCATATACTGATAAATTTCTGGTCTAGTAAAAGTGTGATATTGAAGAGCACTAATAATTTGTCAAAAATGTGTAGAATCCTAAAACAAGCAAGCGGATACCACTACAACCTTTGATGTAGAAAGAGGAGTATCAATAGGCTTGCAAAAACACATACCTGCTCTGTGAAGGATGTCAAGAATATACTTATCTTATCATAGCATGATACCCATAGTGGTAGGATGGACCTTAATGCCTAAAAAATAATGAACAACTCCTAAATCCCAAAACTTAAATTCTAAGCTCAGTAACTATAACAATTGGTGAAGCAAGACTGAATTGCTTCATGTTAGTAAAATATTATGGAACCAGAGAATTGTTATTGGGCAACAAGAGCTGATGGTGGTTGACCTGACATGGGTAGCAAAGGAGCACTGTCAACAACACCTATGGATTGAAGGGAGGTGTAACACCCTCAAATTATAATGTCATGAAATCTCAAACATTTCTTTACTAATGTCAAGTATTGAATAATATGTCTAAGATTATGGGATTTTTTTAAAAAAATTTTGGCAGGGTTTCCTTTGTTTTTTTAATATTACTAAGTTATCGACTAGACTTCATTCAATCACAATACTCAAATCTTCTACTTCGATCCAACTATCCTGGATCATATCCCATCTCATCATACAATATTTCATATAACCATACTTCATTATGCTTTTTCATCCTTACATCATCAATAAATAAAACATTAACTACAAACAAATATTAACTCAAAGGATTCATATTGAACTAATTATTACATTAACATGCATCCATCTTTTAAACATGCATGATTATAATTACTAAGTATTCTTTTCGAATAGTTTTCTAATATTAGTTCCTTACTCGTACTTTCTAAATGTATAAATACCAAAAGCAAATATCTTTAGGATACATATATTAAAATCTATATATAATACAAATTACATATAAAGCAAAAGATATTACATCCCACAAAATAAACAAATTTAAACACAAAGCCAATATTTAACGCTCCACGTCACCTTGTGAAAAACCTATATATATAACATTAATAAGAAATAAGGAAGATAACACATTAAAAATGATAAAGCTATTATGTTCACAATTCTTCAAAATATATCAAATTGTCTTTCATCACTAACTTACTACATATCAACATTAATAACCCATTCATAATTTATTAATCCTATACTTATAGGACCTCCGCAACCAACACTCATTGCTTAATTTTTAATTTTGTAATTCACAATTTTACCTCAAACCCGGCTAACTCTCTTTGATAGCCAACAATCAAACTGGCAATTCCATACGAATAACCCAACATCCGGCTATTGTCCATCAATAGCCAATCTAACCGGTAGTTCCAGACATATTACCCAACATCTGACTATTCTCCATCAATAGCCAATCTAACCGGTAATTCTATACGAATTACCCAACATCCGAATTATAATACAAACAAGTTTCTTCTTCTACCTTTTCCATATCAATATGTCATAAACAACTCATAACTAATAATGAAATTGAATTTTAAAAGAAAGTAATGAATCACCTATCGTCTTCTCATGATGGCCCAGCTCCTCCTGCCTTTTGCCCTACTCTCAAAATAACTCTTGAATCAATCAAATTGCACTACACTATTAATCCATTATTATTTCTCCTACATGCCTAAATTTGAAGCACGTAATATCTTTTATTTAATGGGGTTTCAGACCAAAAATTTCATTCATTTGTCACACCTCATTTTGAACATATAGTTTTAATCAATTTTCTTCTTTTAACTCGCTTAAAGAATTCTTCCATGAACTATTCCTAACATTTATTTAATTCTTCTTTTCACATTCTTATGATGTTTCTTCACTTGTTCATATTTTGAATACTTAAAATAAGATAAAGAACATCATTTCTCAAACATAAAACAATTAAAACCTATTCCTTTATTTCCCCATCCTTTGTTACAAGTTCATTTCTTCAACTTATTCAATTTCTTTCTTAATTACTACTTACATTCACTATTTCTATACTATTCTATCTCAATTCCATCATGTTTACTACTTTTCTCAAAATCTCCAAATTCCCATAAGAACCCTAATTTAAAAAGTCAAGAACATAAGAAATTAAATTAAATTGTCATTGTTTGATAACTTACTCAAATAAACTCAAAAACACTTCATTCAATTAAGAATCTTAATTTTTCATGCTTACCAATCTAAGTTCTCCCAACTTCTCTTCTCCTCCTAGTGTGGTGAATAAGGGAGTCACCATCTAAGTTCTTCAAATTCCCTTGCTTTCGGGTTATTTGTTTTTGTGAATAAGGGAGTCGCCACCTAGTATTATGGTCACTAGAAACTCTAACTGGTCTTTCAGAGATTCTAAGGCAAGGGACTGATTGCATAAAGGGAATGTAAGCTACTTGGTGTTTGGTTTGCTTTATAATTGCTATGGTGTTGGTGTTTTCTAATCCCATCAGTTTTCCTAAGTTTGATTCAAACTAAATTTATTAGGATAGAAATCCAAGGAGGTTCCATGTGCTTCAAAAACTCATTTTCCCCTTAGTATTTCATGAGTTTGCGACTCGTAAATCGCAAGGAGAAGGGACAAAAATTTAGAAATCTAGGGCGCTTTAAAAGCCTATTTTTGCCTTAGTGTTTTATATTCTCACGGCTCGTAAACCGTGGAGTAAAAAAAATGAAATGTCCTCGATTATAATCAAGGCTTCTTTCAAGGATGTGTGATGACTTATTATTCCTAGAAAATTATTTTGGACATTTACCACTTACGGTTTCTTTATCCAAATATTAACAGTGAATAATAACAAGTTATTCCCATTAAATATTTTGGATATTCATCCCTTTGGGATTTCTTTATCCAAACATTAACAGTGAATAATAGATTAATTCCCCTCAAAATAAGATTTTTTATTTTTTTGAAATATTAGCCAATACCCTTTGGAGTTTTACAAACATGTTGTGAAATCCAGAAATGCAAAAACATAATTTTTGTTATGTTTAATAAATCCATGCGAAAACATATTTTCAAAACTTCCAATATTTTTTGATAAAAAAAGAGCATTCAGAATATGTTAGGATAATGGACGTATGCAACACACAAGAAAACATTTTTTTATTTGATAGAAACATAAGCATCAAGGTAATCACAAATAAAGACAACAAGTCATCACATATATTTCAAAAAAATCATAAGCCTTTTCAGCTAAAATAAAGCAGGAGAAAAATAAAAATAAAAAAAGAAAAGCCCTCCAAAGCCAAAACTCATCAAATAGAATTTGATCCATCAAATCACTCAGAACCTAAACATAGCATGACCCATTATTTTCGACAGAAAAAAAAAGTAAGTCCATATCACATGGAACAAACAACCCTTTGAACCCAATCCTATAGCAAAACCGCTGACTCACGCCTCTTCCTTTTTTTTAAGCACTGCCATGTTTTTTTTCACAAAAAAAAAAAAAACAGGAACGTGTAGTAAATACTAAGGCTAAAGGAAATCCTGCTATCTTATTTCTGCAAAGCAAAGCACAGTACATCGTGAACCCACGAATCTGCCAAAAAAAACCAACAAAAATCCCTTAACTAGCAAGTGCTCTCCCTCACGTTTTTTATTTTTTCTGTCTGTGTAAAAAAACCAAACTGCGCCTATAAGCCAACTATTCCTATGCAACGTTCTAACAGAGAGCACTCAGACAAAGAAATGAAGGAATAATGAAGACCCTTAAAGTTTAGAGTTCTCTCAATAAGAGAGCAAAACAAACGCAACTCTAACATAAATAAAAAATTCTTAACTCAAAGACATGGGAGGAACAGTGGGCAAGCATGCAAATTTGTTGCCAAGATGGAAAACGAAGGTGCAAAACCAGAAGACAAAACAGTTTTTTAAACATCAAAAACAAGTACCTGCAGGTCTGACTGAAATGTTTTACTGCAGCAGCTGAAATATAAACCAAACGAACGTTGCTGTCAAAGTTTATAGCAAAACCCTTGACTCACGCCTCTCCTTTTTTCAAGCACTGCAGGTCTCACTGAAATGTTTTACTGCACCAGCTAAAATATAAACCAAACGAACATTGCTGTCAAGGCTTAGTAGCAAAGCTCCCTCTCCGTCTTGTCTTTTTTCTCCTCTTTCCTCACAGTAAAGCAAGAATGCAAGAAAGAAACTCTCTCTGTTTTCTGTGTTTTTTTCTACTGCCTCTCTCTTGCGTTTTTCTTGTCTTTCTTTTGCTATCCTCCCCCTCCTCTTTAGGTCAGCAGCTGAGGCTTTTATATAGCCTATACATGGCTTTATTTAGGAAACAAATATTACATTAACTCTAGGGTGTAATCTCGGGTGAGCAGAAATAGGAAACTAGAATATTTGATTTTGATTCTGTGATCAGCAGTGATTTCTTTTCTAGTTAGAGGATGGTGCGGCTCTTTTCTTTCCTTCCATAGAGCCAGCTGCTCCCTTAGAAATGAGGCAATAAAAACGTGGTTTGCAGATAAAAGGAAAGTAGATAACCAGGGTAGTTGTGCAGAGAAAAAGTAAAGAAGAATTGCAGACGGGGAGGCATTGTTTTTTCCTTTTCTGATTAATTCCTGTTCTTCAATTCCGTCACCCGGAAAAATTTCTTCTAATTTTACCTTCAATCAGTTGAGAATAATGGAATGTGTTAGGTTGTGCCTTAGCCAACCTTCCTATTTATATAGAGGCAGCAGAACACTGCAGTAACTATAATGATTACATCATCCTATATTAATTTCGTATTCTGATAGATACATGAGTAACTGTAATGATTACAACATCCTATGTTAATTTCCTATTTTGATAGATACATGATATACATTCTATAATATGCCCCCTCAAGTTGAGGGTGGGGGATCAACCCGAAGCTTAAACCGAAAAGCAATAAAGGATGCAACATGAAACGGTTTAGTGAAGACATCGGTAAGTTGATCCCGGAGGGAACAAAATGAATCTGAATTTCTTTCTTGGCAACACGGTCACGGAGAAAGTGACAATCCACTTCAACATGCTTAGTACGAGCATGGAAGATAGGATTTGCTGAGAGATAGGTAGCACCAAGATTATCACACCAAATGGTAGGAGTAGAGACTGAGGGAACCTGCAAATCTGTAACAAGTATTGAAGCCAAATGACTTCAGCGATACCATCAGCAAGGGCTTTATACTCAGCCTCAGTAGAGGAGCGAGCAAGAGTGCGTTGCTTGCCGGATTTCCAAGAAATCGGCGTCTGACCAAAGAAGACAAGATAGCCGCCCGTAGACTTGCAATCATCAATACTACCAGCTCAATCTGCATCTGTAAAGCCATGTAGAGCAAAAGAGGAGTCTTGAGTGATATGGAAACCATAAGATGTCATACCTTTAAGATAGCGTAAAATACGTTTGACAGCGGCCCAATGAGAATCTATAGGAGCATGCATAAACTGACAGACTTTGTTAACAGCAAAGCATATATCTGGACGGGTAAAGGTAAGATATTGAAGAGCACCCACGATTTGATGAAATCGTGTAGGATCAGAGAATGAATGATCCGGTAATAAAATTACTTTCGAAGGGGAGACTGGAGTATCAACTGGTTTGTAGGAAGTCATACCAGCTCGGGTGAGGATGTCAAGAATATATTTATGTTGACGCAGCATTAAACCCATACCGATAGACTGAACTTCAATACCCAGAAAGTAGTGAACAACACCTAAGTCACGAAGCTTGAACTCAGAGCTGAGTAACTGTATAAGGTGATGGAGCATAGCAGAGTTGCTACCCGTGAGCAGAATATCATCAACATACACCAGGAGATAAAAGATATTAGTACCATCAGATAAGATAAACAGGGAGGTGTTAACCTTGGAAGCTTGGAAACCGATAGAGAGCAAAAAATCACTTAGACGAGTGTACCATGCTCTCGGTGCCTGTTTCAAACCATACAATGATTTGTGCAATCTGCACACATGAGATGGAAGAGAAGAGTCAACAAAACCTGGAGGCTGTTTCATGTAGACCTCTTCAGTGATTTTAGTGAGTATAATACCATCAAATAACCATCTCAACCCAAGACGTTAAGCTATTAAGTGAGGTCCCAAAAATAATTTTATATTACTCTCTAAATTAAATACCTTATCAAGTGAAAGTCTCTTGAGCTTAAAACCCGCACAAGTCCACACTACGTTGTGCATAATTTTTTATCAATAAAAAAAGAGATGGTGAGATTTCAGCTCATAACCACTTGATGAAGAAATCTCTGATACCATATCAAAAAATTATTTCAACCTAATAACTTAAGCTATTAGGTAAGGTCTCAAAAAAAATTATATTACTCTTTAACACACTACAAGATTTCACAGTTTTACCGACGGACATATTCCATCGGTGTGTGATTAGAAGTTCGTCAGTAAATAAATCACCGACGGATTACGTCCGTCAGCTTTCCTTTCGTCGGTGATTCCCCATTCCGTCGCTATATCGGTCGGAACAAAAAAAAACCATTTGCCGATGGTTTTACATACAGAATTTGCGCGCCAAAAAAAAATATTCCCGCTTGAAATCTACCGACGGATTTTCATTCCGTCGATGATATCATGATTGACCGACGGCTACAAACCATCAGTAAATCTGTCGGTGAGTGTATGAAATACTGACCGAATATATTTGTCTATAAAGTCGTTGATAACTGTGGCAGATATTGTCAAAGGCCGACAGATTAAGTTCGTCGGTAAATCTGTCTGTGAGTGGTTGAAATACCGTCCGAATATATTCGTCTGTAAAGGCATCGGTGAATGCTACTGTCAAATTCCGACAGATTCATTCCGTCGGTAAAACCCTTTGTAATGGTTTTTTCTAAATTTGTTTTTAAAAAAATATTTAGAATATATAATATAAAATTATTTAAATTAATGGTAATAAAAACTAATTATGCAAATAAAATTTATATTAAACATCAAAAACAAAAAATCAAAATAAAATAATATTCATTACAAACTGAATGTGTTTCAAAAAAAAATATTAAATGAAATTTTAAAGGTAAATAATATTTATTACAAATTAATATAAAGGTGGAGCTGGAGGAGGAGGAGGAGATCCTGGAGGAGGCTGGTGGTTATACGGCCAAAAAGGATTAGGCGCACATGTTCCACTATGTGTTGCCATGTTCATGACTATTTCGCGAAGCTGTTCATAAGCTGCTTTTTGTTGTGCAGACTCTGCTCTTTGTTCTGCATGAGACGCTTTGAGTTGCACGTACTCTGCTGATAGGTGGTTGTATTTTTCGGTGAGCTGAGCCGTGTGTTGCTACAAGGCCACGAACTCCTTAGATTGGGAGCTCCCAACGTTTGAAACACTACGGGCCGACCGCAAGTTGTCGGCTGTAGTGTTGGAGAGCTCGTAAACCCGATTTTTATCAGGTCCACCTGACGATCCAACCTCCATCCACAAATCCGGATCGAATTCCGGATGGGTCAAAATATCGTCCTCGTATCTCTCCCTCAACCGATTATTATAAGTCTCCTGAAAATAAAAAAAAGTAATCATCATATTCAATTCAATAAACATAATAACTTACAAAATAAAATGGTTGAACAAACATACCATGAAATGTTGAGCACGGTTATCAATGAACTGTTGCGCCCCCTTCTGGCGGTCTTGACTACGCACGTGCGTCTCTACAAACAGCTCCATCGGGCTCGGCTCACGTCTAAGAGACGCAGCCTATAATGAAAAAAGATATATTAACAACAACTTAATTTAACGATATATTTCATTTAAATTAATCTTACCATCCGTTTCGCATGTGCAGCAAACGGAACGGAGCCGCTAGTGTGCATTGTCACCGAGCCATGAATTGGCCGATTCCGGTTGCCAGCAGCGGACTGTGAGCATTGGGTGAATTGCTCAGACGTCACGTGCTCAAGATAGTGCGGCCATATATCTTCCGAGACATATATAAGCTTGAAATCCCTCCAAACTGCAACATCATTCCAGCCTTGGAAACTCATATCCCTCGCGGTTTTTTTGCCCTTTTTTGTACTTCATACAAAAAATTGCGCAACCTACTTCACGCAACCAAAAATTACATTTCGAAACATAAATTTTTGTCTAAAAAAAATCTTGTATTATTTTCGATCTTACCTAGTTGCCATGTGATTTTCCCACACTCTCCTCACAATAGTGTTATGCTCATTGTCCTAGCAGAATTTGTGTTGTGTATAAATAAACAAGTTTAAATAAAAATAATAATTTATTTACAATTATATTAATAATTTATTAGAAATAAGCTGAAAATTATAAATTAACACCAACCTGAAATCTGTCAAACCATGCATTGATTTGAGGCATCCATTCAGGATGCTTGGATATCTGACTCCATTGAAACAATGGAATCTCCATCGACGATTTAAACGCCGATGATATTACTCGGGTGGCCTCAATGTTTGTGAACCTGAATATATATGAAATAAATTAAATAGTGATTACTTCATAAATTATGCTGTAATTTTTTTTAAAAAAATTAAACCTTAACAAACTTACATTGAAAGGTCGTCCTTCCACTGTGCCTCGTACTTACGGGTAAATTGATTCCGCTGTGAAGGCACCCCGCCTCTGCGCTGTGAAGTAGCGCTGGAAGAGACAACATCGGTTGACGGCGCAGGTGGTGTAGGTGCCTCTTCTTGAAAGGCATCTAAGGAAATATCATCATCGCTGCTAGACGAACTAGCTGCGACCGTACATGAGCGACCAACCCTGCTTTTCATTCTACGCATCTACATAATTTTATACAAATAATTATATAATTAAATTCAAATGTTAAAAAAAAATTCGACAGCACCTCCTCTATACTGGATACTACCCAAATCCACAAACCTGCACATATTAACAAAAGCCACAACCAATTGACCCAATCTATACTAATTATTCCAACATATTCAATTACTAATCCTAAGGTAAATTCAACATTAAGAATTACAATTCAACAAATTATTCAATAATTATGCCAATACAACAAAACAATAAATTAAAAAAAAAATTCTAGAATAACAATCAAAATAAATAGAAAAAATTAAACACAAATCATGCAATAATAAAGTAATATTAATTATTATTCCAACATATTCAATTACTAATTCTATGGTAAATTCAACATTAACAATAAATATTCAACAAACTAACTAATAATAATTATGCCAATACAACAATAAAAAATATTCAATAAATTAAAAAAAAAAACATAGACTTTAGCAATGAATTATGCAAAAAAAACTATAGACTTTATCTACATTACAAAAAATACACCAAAACAAAAAACATAACAAAAAAAATAGCCAAAAAAAAACCCTTAAAGTAAAATGAAATAGAAGAAATACATACCTTTTAAACTGATGGAGATTCACGAAAAAAGTTGCTAGAGATTACTGGTGAAACCTTTGAAGAACGAAGAGGAAAAGAATCGGTGAAAAACTGAGGAGAAGAAAAAATGAATTGAAGAGGCAGTCGGGGGAAGTTATATGGCAGTTTTACCAACGGATATAAAATTAATTATTATTTTAATTTATTCCGTCAGTGAAGTGTCAAAAATCCGTCAGTAAATTTTGAATTTCGCACCAAAATTTTTGATGACCCTCCATATTTTTAGTGGTCCGTCGGTAATTCCGTCAGCAAGATGACGTTGTCAGAGATGCATTTAATGCACAATCCTTTGGAATTCGCATGGTCCGTCGGTAAATTTATCGATAAAATTGAACCGCCAACAACTTACCGACGGATATAAATCCATCGGTCTTAGGGTCGGTGATTATGGCATTTCAAGTAATTATTTTCGAACTCTCTGTGAAATGCCGACGGACTTATATCCGTCGATATGGACGTCGGTGATTGTGGCATTTCAAGTAATTATTTTCGAACTCTCTATGAAATGCCGACGGACTTATATCCGTCGATATGGACGTCGGTGATTGTGGCATTTCAAGTAATCATTTTCGAACTCTTTATGAAATGTCGACGAACTTAGTCCATTGGTATGGACATCGGTGAATGTGGCATTTCAAGTAATTATTTCCCGTTACAAAATATATCATCCATGATCTATAATTATTTGAAGTAATTATTTCGTAATTGTGGCATTTCAAGTAATAAATATTTGGTGTTTCAAAATATATCATCCATAATCTAAATTACATGAAAAAAAGTGTTTTACACAGGGCTTCATTTTGGTAGTTAGTCAGAATTTTCTTCTTCTTCGTCATCGATTGAATTATCATCACCTTCATTGCAATCTTCAATATGGATATCAACTTCTTCATCGACATTTGCTTGTCCGCTAGAGCTCAAAATAAAATTCAACTCCTCTGCGTCAACATCAACAAGACTATCATCGAAAACACGAAAATTTGAATTTTCTTCCAATTCAATCGAAGGAGCAACTCGATATGGTTCAACCAACTCACTAACTTCAAAGACTTCATCTCGCACACTTGTGTCTTCGTTCTCATCCTGAACAACCTCGACACGACCTCGGGGTTTCGTTTTTAAAACGGACAACCAATCCACTCTTGATCGATCCTTTCTAAATGAAGGGGTTTACGTGTAATAAACTTGTTGACATTGCTTTGCAAAAACAAAGACATCATTTATGTTGCGGAGTCTAGCTTCTGAGTTGATTTTGACTATACCATAGTGCGGATCAACTCCGATTCCTCTGTCAGTCGTGTCATACCAATAGCATTTGAATAAAAACACTTTATTCTGCTCGTTATGATATTGCAGTTCGATGACCTTTTCTAATCTACCATAGTAATCAACTTCTAACTCACTACTAGTGGATCCCTTAACACAAACACCATTGTTGTATGTCTTTCTTCCTTGCCCGTATTCTTCAGTATGGAAAACATATCCATTGAAAAAATACCTGTTGTAGCACTTACATTTTCTTTTAGGCCCCAAGCTTAGTGAAGCCAATGACTTAAGCGCACTCCTTCCCATTTGATAAACCTTTTATGTAATGTACATCAATAAACAGTAAATGAACGAGAATCTCGTAATGACATGCATACGTACAATAATTTTGCAAGTTAGAATGAGTTTGTGATAGTGCTTACATGTGTTCTCAACCACGTGGCAAACTGTCAACCTTATAATTGAAAGATCTGGGATTCGGTCAGCTGTGAGTTATTGGAGAGCAAATATTGTCGATGTTGCCTACAAGTGATAATGAGTGTATGATATTACAATATATAATTAACAGTATATTACTAACAAAGTTTAATTAGTATAAACTTATTGAATAAAAGGTCTCAGCTCATCACAGTTAAATAGAACATAGTTGTGTGCTTGTTTGAACTCTATTTCCGACAAATATCTTCCTCTTACAACATTTTTAGGTATGGGTTGTCCAGTATTGGAGAATATTGACAAGTTCCCACTAGAAGGCACTTTACCACCATCATCATGCTGTGGAACGCGATTGATTCTCGTTTTCAGATGAGGTTCGAAATAGTACGAGATAAATGTTGAGATCTCCTCAACAATATAGGCCTCACATATCGAAGCCTCAACATACGCCTTGTTCTTAACCTTTTTCTTGAGATTAAACAAGTACCTGCATTGAAATATTAATCAAGTATTTTCAATTAAGAAAAACATATAAAATACTTTTATATATGAATTACATTGCAACTATAATATCTAACCGTTCGAATGGGTACATCCATCTATATTGGACCAGTCCTCCAGCTTTTGCCTCGAATGGTAGATGTATAGGGAGATGCTCCATTGAGTCAAAAAATGATGGAGGGAATATCATCTCAAGTTTGCATAGTGTCTAGGCGATATTCGTTTGAAGCCTCTCAATGTGATCAACATTCAACTTACTGGAGCATATATCTCTAAAGAAATGATTGATCTCCGTGAGTGCATCCCATATTCCCTTTGGCAACAAATCACGAAAAGCTTAGTGTTTGCATAAACACGTGGCAGTCATGACTCTTCATTCTATACAATCTGCAGTCCTTTATATTAACCAGCCTTGATATGTTCGATGCATGTCCATCCAGAAAACGCAGACTCTTAAGCCATTTATAGACTAGCAGTTGTGCGTTTTTCTCTAACATGAAGCTTGCTTTTGATTTTGCGACCTGTGACTCATCATAAACCAACTCCATATTTTTACGGTTACAGTATAAAGCTATATCCAATCTAGCCTTGATGTTGTCCTTTATCTTCCCCTTCACATCCATGACGGTGTTGAAAATGTTCTCAAACATGTTCTTTTCAATGTGCATGACGTCAAGGTTATGGCGAAGCAGATTGGTCTTCCAATAAGGAAGCTCCCAAAAGATACTTCGCTTTACCCAATTATAGGTCAAACCAAAACCAAGAAACTTTTGCTTACCTGATTGAAGGCCAAACACAATGTCATCGTACTCTGAGCATAATAAACCTTTCCTGAATATATACAATCCTACATTAACTATTATACATGTAGGACAATGTATAATAGTTAATGTAGAGATTACAATATAAGAATAATAAACCTTTCCTGAATATATACAATCCTATAATATGTAATATCCTAATAACCTATAATAGCTATAATTTGTTAAATATCAACTCCCAATAGATATCCATGTCAATAGAAAACCTTCATCAACTTGATTGGAGTATTATGGAATGTGATGTAATATAGGAAATATTGTATTTTCCTGTATATATTTATCCTGCACAGTACGCTACACAGTAACTATTGTATGTTGCCCTAGTTATATATATAGAAGAGATGGCTACAGATTATGTATGCCCTTAAATCAATTACAGCTTATGCTTCAACTTGGTATCAGAGCCGAAAACATCTAAACAAATTCTTTTCTCCCTAATTGGCACGTTTATTCGCTCCCCAATAGGCACAACCTTCTCTTTTCTGCAAAAAATTGCTGCAGCACGTTTATTCTCTCCCCAATAGGCACAACCTTCTTTTTTCTGCAAAATAATTGTTGTAGGACGTTTATTTTCTCCTTAATCTTCCAGTAGTTTCTATCCAACTTCTCCAGCTTCTCCAGCCTCTCAAATGGATTCCTTTGCTGCTACTGCAGCTGGCATCAATGACAGTATGCCTGCTACTGCTACCTCATCCTCCCTTGTAGCTCCTGCTTCCGCCAGTATGTCTGTTCCTGCACCCTTATCTATCTCCTCAGCCCCTGCAACACCACCAGCCATCATTCCTCTTTCAAACACACAACATGTCATCAATCTCAAACTTACCAACACAAATTATCTATTTTAGTGTATGCAGATGAAGCCATATTTGATCGGTCAAGGTGTGTTTTCCTTTGTCGATGGCTCAATGATGTGTCCCTCTCCGCACAATGATGTTTCTGCCACTTCACCTGCCTTCAGTTCTGGTTTTTCCCCTGCCATCTTGACATGGAAACAGCAAGATCAACTCATCCTCAGTGCACTCCTCTCCTCTCTATCCACAGACGTTCTTCACCTCGTAGTGGATTGTCCAACATCTGCTAGTGTATGGAGCACACTAGAACGTGCTCTTGCGTCTCCATCCAACTCTAGAATCATGCAATTGCATGGTTGCCTTCAAGACCTTTGATGCAACCATATTATTCAATAGTTTCACCCATATTTAATAGTGTTTTGCCTGTGTTTTATATATAAAGTGCCTTGATATTCTTTGTTTTATGTTTTGAAGGCACTTTTGGATGAAAGATACAAAAAGGAGTAAATTGGAGATAATTGGCAGATTTGATAAGGAAGAACATGGAAATCGCAGCCTTCAAAGTCAAATCTCGCAATCTGCCAGTGTTGACCTTCGGCTATTCCAACTTGAATATCTGGAGCTACAGAAGTCCAATTGATACAAACTCAATGTTTTTTGATTCATGACTCAAAGTTATATAAACGCTCCAAATTTCAGCCAAGAACGATGTCATATGAGGGAGATATGATTTTTCAAAGATGACATCTGAATTCTGCCAACAAACAGGTTTCGTGAAGAAACGAGTCCAAATTACGTTCCGAAGCATCTAAATTGATATCCAAGATTTTATTTCAGCAATTTAGCTCCTCTAAGTCAAAGCTTGAAGATTTCATGCAAGGCTATTTCTCCTTTTTTAGGAAAATAGTTATTGAAGTACTTAAATGTAAACAGTCTACTTAATGGAGGACTA